>Ga0134097_1000431_pt1 | contig 45847 bp, 36 predicted proteins | sample 8_3taG_FD_94450 | JGI IMG/M metagenome (GOLD analysis project Ga0134097, IMG submission 94450) | Switchgrass degrading microbial communities from high solid loading bioreactors in New Hampshire, USA - 8_30_10_142_A2 metaG | ecosystem: Engineered > Bioreactor > Semi-continuous > Anaerobic >... | reverse complement strand
GTGCCGGACAGCATCGCCAGATAGAGGATGCTGCGCTCGCCGAACACCGTCCGCCCAATCTGCGAGATCACAGTCTCCGTTTCGCTCGGCAGGGCGTGGACCTGATAGGCGAACGTGATGCCCAGGAACGTGATCACCAGCAGCGTCGTCATCCAGATCAGCGTGATCGCAGCGTTGCGGCTGCGTGGCTCTTTGAACGCTGTCACACCGTTGGAGATGGCTTCGATACCGGTCATGGCCGCCGAGCCGCTGGAGAATGCTCGCAGCACCAGGAACAGCGTGACCGCCTGCGTTCCCTCATGCACGGCTTCGACGTCCTCTACGGTCGGCAGGTCGCCCGCCAGATAGCGGACAAAGCCGACCGCCAGCGTCAGGAACATGGTTCCCAGGAAGAAGTAGGTCGGGATGGCGAACACCTGCCCGCTCTCGCGCACGCCGCGCAGATTGATGATCATGATCAGGAAGATCACCAGGATCGCCATGTGCACGCGGTACGGGCGCAGGACGTCAATCGCGGACGTGATCTGCGCGACGCCGGACGAAATACTCACCGCAACCGTCAGGATGTAGTCGGTCAGCAGTGCGGCGGCGGCAATCTGCGCCGGAAGCTCGCCCAGGTTGTCGCGCGCGACGATGTACGCGCCGCCGCCGTTTGGATAGGCGTAGATCGTCTGGCGATAGGAGATCGTCACGATGACCATCAGCACGGCAATGGCGATCGCGATCGGGATCGATAGACCAAGCGTCGCCGCGCCTGTTCCGGCCAGCGCCAGGATGATCAGGATTTCTTCGGTTGCGTACGCAGTGGACGACAGCGCATCCGACGCGAAGACCGCCAGCCCAACTGGCTTGCTGACCGTCTGGTGGGCCAGGGCTTCGGTTTTGAGCGGCTTCCCAAAGACAAGCTGTCCAAGCGAGAACTTGCGATCTGGGGAGTCTGTGGTGGACATGGTTCACGCTTTCACGTTGGCGGCCGCCACAGTTCAGAGCGGCAGCGCCAAAAGGAACACGCCCGTATTGATGGGCGCGTCTGGTAGGCGATTTTAAGCTGGCTCAACGCATTCGACCGGCGCAAACCGGCCAAGCCGCTTGCATGGTTCCTGCAAGCTGTAGAGGTAATTATAGCATACGGGCACCCCTGTTCTAGGGTGAACGGCTCCCACGGATACAGCTCTCGAGCGAATTTACGAAATTTTTATCACCGGGGCGATCGGATTAATTTTATAATGAATGAGGATGTGACAATCCGTCGCCTTCATCGCTGGCTTTGCAGTATCCTGTCGACTAGCGAGGAGCAAATACCCATGATCGCTGTACGCCGCCTGTTTTTCATCCTAGCTCTGTTGTCAGTCTTATCGCTGCCGATGGCAGCCGCCTCTGCCGCCCCGGACAAATCATTCCGCGCCTACGCCGAGTGGTTTGTCAACCCGACTGGATGTCGCTACACCTTTGCCGATGTGTTCCTGACCCAGACGTTTGAGCACACGCCGCCCGGTCCACCAAGCCCCGTCGTCACGCTGGAACTTCGCTATCACGTTCGCAGCACCTGCGAGGACGAAGGCGACAACCTGTTTTACTACGAGTTCCACACCGAGGGGCCGGTGACGATCCCCGCCGAAGATTTCTCGCTGCATCCCAGCTTGAAGTCGGCCAGCCTTAGCACGACGGTTCCCGTGTTCGACGAGGAAAGCGGCTCGTACACCAATCTGACCGTGTGGGTGACCTGGACCACGCCGAACAAGATCGGGCAGCATCATTACGGCGGCAACGCGATGATCGAGGTCGCTGCGCCGTTTGACCTGCAATACGCCGACTCTAACCCGATCGAGCAGTCAGTCGGGGCGGAGCTTCTGCGGCTGAGCTAGACGCACCTCTTCTGACGGCACATTCCAGGGCGGGCAGCCAGGGGCGCTGCCCGCTCTTTTGGCCGTGTGGTACAATACGGCGCTTGTGCCATCTGACCTGGAAACGATGATGCGACGTTTCACACACCACCCCGCGATCGCGTGGGGCAGCGCCGGTCTGTGGCTGGCGCTGGTTGTTTTTCTGATGCTCTCACCAGGCAAGGATTCGCTCGCCGAAGACCTGTCGGGCATGTTCGGCGCCAGCGAGATCACCGACGCGTTGGGGCATGTCTTTCTGTTTAGCGTGCTGACCGCGCTGCTCGCCCAGGCGTTGAGCTTTCACTTGCCGGGCGAGCGCGCGATCACCGTGGCGGCGGGGGTCGTTCTGCTGCTCGGCTCGGTGCTGGAGCCTTCGCAGTTGTTGGTGTACGAGCGCGGCGCATCGCTGCTGGACCTTGGCGCCAATTGGACGGGCGCGGTGTTGAGCGCCTGGTTGCTGCGGCGGTTCGCGCTCCCCTCACGTGCTCCTGACGACAAGCCCCCACGCGCTATCTCTCAGCCTGACGCCCCTGAATCGCGGCATTGAGTTATTTCCAGCCGAGTCGGTCCGCGATCCACGCCCGCGCTACCTCACCTTGCGCGCGCTGGAACTCGCGCAGCGTCGGCAGGCCCGGCGGCGGGGGCAGCAGCGCCCTGTGAGTAAAGAAGCCCGCCAGCGAGACAATCGCCGCGGTGATGGCGTCGGGGTCTGCTTGCCGGGCGGCGGGATGATAGTTGAGTGTGTCCTCAGGCGGCGGACCGCCCTGCATGGCGACGCTCGGCGCAAAGGCGACCACGTCCACCCACGCTGCGCCGACACATGCGTGCGGCCAGTCAACGACCCACACGGCATCAGGCGTCAATAGCAGGTTGTCCTCGCGGATATCCGCATGGAGTAGCGTGTCCCCCGCGACCGCTTCGCGTGCAGTCGCTTCGATAGCGGCGAGGTCCGCCAGGTGGCGCGCGGACCAGGGATCGAGCCGGTCCAGTATGTCCGAGTCCGCCTGCTGAAGCTCCCGCCAGCCGAAGATGCTTGTCGAGAACACATCCCCGGCGGTGGGCACGCTCCCTGGCGGCAGCGGCGAAGGGGTGAGGGATTCGCTTAAGACGATCAGCGCATCCAGCACGCGCGTAAGCTCGTCGAGCCGCCACGGTTGCGCGGGATGCCTGCCATCCACATCCTGAAACGCCAGCACGATCCAGCCGCTAGCCGGATCGTCATACGACCACAGCAGGCGCGGCGCGGGTGCGGTCGGCGGCAGCAGAGCCGCGATCTTCGCTTCGCGCCGGTGAAAGCTGGCCGTGTCGGGGCTCGGCTCGGGACCGGCCGCTTTCACAAACACCCGCTGGCCCTCTGCGGTGGTCAGGCGTGCGGCGAGCCCCGGCGAAAACCCTTTCGGCTGTGACGCGACGCTGATCACCGGGCTGCCGAGCTTCTGCTCGATCACCTCGCGAACCTGCAGCGGGATGTCTTCCCAGCGCAGGCGGACGCCTTGCGCGGGCGGTGGTGAGTGGCGTGTCTGGTCCGTCATGGCATCTCCTCGCGGGTTCCGAATAGAAGCACAGACTACAACAGCCAGCGCGCCAGAGTCAATATGCGAGATGTATTATAGAAAATAAGCGCGCCCGGTGAGCGAAGCCGGGCGCGCGTGTGCGGATAAAGTGAATGGATTTAAGCGATCACGCCTAGCTCGCGCCCGACGCGGGCGAAGCGCTCCAACGCCATGTCGAGATCGTCGCGGGAGTGCGTGGCACTGTTCATCACGCGCAGGCGCGCTTTGCCGTGCGGGACGGTCGGATAGCCGATCGCCATCACAAACACGCCTTCCTCGAACATCCGGCGGCTGAACTGCTGCGCGAGCGGCGCCTCGCCGAGCATAACCGGCACGATCGGCGTTTGCGTCTGACCGGTGTCAAAGCCGAGCGACTGCATCCCCTGCTTGAAGTATTCGGCGTTGCTCCACAGCCGGTCGACCAGCTCCGTGCTTTCCTCAAGCAGCTCGACCGCGGCGATGTTGGCCGCCACATCGGGCACGGCCATCGCGCTGCTGAACAGGAACGGCCGCCCGCGCTGGCGCAGCCAGTCTACGATCACCTTGTTCCCCGCGACCACACCGCCGACCACGCCGAACGCCTTGCTGAGCGTGCCGATCTCGACGTCTACCTGGCCGTGCAGCCCGAAGTGATCGACGATCCCGCGCCCGCCCCGGCCGAGCACGCCTTCGCCGTGCGCGTCGTCCACCATCAGCAGGATGCCGTGCTCGGACGCAATCGCGGCGATCTCCGGCAGCGGCGCGATGTCGCCGTCCATGCTGAACACGCCGTCGGTCACGATCAGGCGGCGGTTGTACTCAGTCGTTTCGGCGATCTTTTTGCGCAGGTCGTCGGGGTTGTTGTGCTCGTAGGCGACGATCTGCGCGCGCGACAGGCGGCAGCCGTCGATGATGCTGGCGTGGTTGAGCTGGTCGGAGAAGATGACGTCGCCGCGCCCCACCAGCGCAGGGATGGTCGCCAGATTCGCCATGAAACCGCTCTGGAAGGTGACCGCCGCCTCGACGCCCTTAAAGCGCGCCAGACGTTCCTCAAGCTCCAGGTGCAGGTCCATCGTCCCGGCAATCGAGCGCACCGCCGCCGGTCCGACGCCGTGGGTGTCCATCGCGCGATTTGCGGCTTCCACCAGGCGGGGATGATTGGCCAGCCCGAGGTAGTTGTTTGAGGAGAAATTCAGCACGCGCCGCCCGTCCACGACGAGCCAGGCGCCCTGCGGGCTGCTGAGCGTGCGGATCGTGTTAAACAGCCCCTGTTCTTTCAGGCTGGCGATCTCCGCCTCGATCCAGGCGGTTTTGTTTTCAATCATGGCGCTCTCCTATCCTAAATCGTGTGGTAAATCTCTCTATGCTGCGATTCTACATGTCGCGATTCTACCACACGCGCCAGGAGTCAGGCGCCATGTCACGCGCAGTGATACACCTCGCGCTGGAGCGCCAGGCTGGCGTCGGCGAACAGTCCGCTGAAATCAGGATAGGCGTCCGGGCCGACGCCGAACACCGTGTCCAGCCCGACCAGCGCAAACAGCTCGCGGATGCGCGGCGACGGGTTGGTGATGTGCAGCGTGCCCTGCTTGCGCTCGGCGGCTTTGTACGCGTACACCAGCGCGCGCAGCCCGGCGCTGTTCATATAATCCACCCCGCTCAGATCCAGGATGATCTGCGAGCGGTCTTCGGTCAGCGCGCGGTCAATCGCCGCCAGCAGCGGCTGGATGCTGCGCTCGTTGATGCGCCCGAACACCTCAATCATGCGGATTCTTGAACGATCAAGCCGTCCCATCTGTCCGTCCATCGTCCAATACACTCCGTACCCGGTGATACTTACGACTCTATACGCACCAAAGCCAGGCGGGTTCTCACCTGCGGCGCACAACATCCCACTTTTTCGGGGGAAAGGGGCTCAGTTCGCGATTCCGGCGATCAGCAGGTCGAGGGCCAGCGCTCCGTCGACTTTGCCGGTCTTGATGCCGAGGTCGGTGTCGAGCAGGTGGTGGTAGATCGCGTCGAGCTGTTCCATCGAGAAGGCGCGTACCTGCTCGCTCAGCTTCTTGGCGACGAAGGGATGCACGCCGATCGCCTGGCCGAGGCTGCCTGGCGCGCCGCCTGCGTTGAGATGCTCCCGCGCGAGGATCAGCAGGCGGAACTGGCGCACGATCATCCCGAACAGGCGCAGCGGATCGTCCTGCGCCAGCAGGCGGTGCATCAGGCGGATAGCCGTCTGCCCGTCGCGCCGCCCGATCGCATCCACCATTTCGAAGACGTCCGGCTCGGCGGCGTAGGTGGTCAGCAGCTTCAGGTCTTCCACAGTGATCGGGCGCTCGCCGTTAACGTAGGTCGCCAGCTTGGCGATCTCGTTATCCGCCGCGCGCAGGTCGTTGTCGATGATCGCGGCGAGCGCGGCGGCGGCCTGCGGCTCGACGTCCACGCCGTACACCTCGCGGGCATGGCCGCGAATCCACGCGGCGAGGTTCGGCGGCGGACCAAATAGCTTGTGAAAGCCGCCCGGCAGCGTCTTCGCGGCCACGACGATCGGGTGCTTGTCGGACAGCGTGTCCGTCTCCACGAACACGATGCGCGCGTGCGGGGGCAGGTCTTCGAGCCCGGCGGCCAGTTCCTCAAGCTCCGCTTTGCCGGTTTTGCCCGCGCCCTTGCGCGCCAGCCAGCTTAGCATCCCTTCGACGATCACCAGCCGCTTGTCGCTGAGGAATGGCATCGCGCGCGCCGCCGACAGCACCTGCGCCGCGCTGGTGTTTTTGCCGTCGAGGACCGACGTGTTCATTTCGGCGGTGGCTGGATCGCCCATCGCCGCGCGGAGCGACCGGACTTGCTGGCGCAGGCTGAACTCGTCGCTGCCGTGCAGCACGTAGAAAGTCGGCGTGCGCCGCCCCATCGGTTACCCTGCCCGCGTCTTTACGAAGTGCACCGTCAACCGCTGCCCGGCGACCGGGATGGTGAACTCGTGCCGCCGGACGCTGACGATCTGGAGATCGCCGGGGTCGCCGAGAGTGGTGAAATAGTGCTGCAGCGACAGCCCAAGCGGCTGCGCGGCGATCAGCGCCAGGGTGGAGAGCAGGATCACGCTGGGCAGCCGGGCCAGCCGGTCGAGGATGCCGCGCTTCATCCCGGCGGTTCCGGCGAGCGCCGCCATGCTGGTCAACACCCCGGCGGTGACGAGGCCGGTCCCGCAGTTCGGGTGGATGGCGAGGCCATGCTCGCCCGCGCGCATGCGGTTGAGCGCCTCGAGGGCGGTCTGCTCGATCTCCGCCGTGCTGACGTTGCCGTAGAGGTAGAAGCCGCTCGCCGTAGAGCGCCCGGCCATGTTGAGGTTTTTCAGCTTGCGGCTCAGCAGGTGAATCGTCGCGTGCTCCAGCCCGTGATTGCGGCGGACGCGCCGAATGATCGGTGTGTTCAATAATGGGGCAGCCAATCTCGCCAATGCTTGGATCATCACGTTACCCGCTCACTCCACCAACACTCATCGCGCCACTGTGCGCAGCGCGGCATGATCGAAAGTACCATGATCTGCGGGGCGCGGCAATAAGTGCGCCCGTTTAGACGGCTCGCGCGCCGTCCTCGAAGATCGCGCGCAGCACCGAGGGCGTGTCTGCCAGGGACTCGAAGACATAGGTCGGGTTGCAGGTGCGGAGCTGCTCGGTGGTGAAGGGGCCGGTCGCCACGGCGAGCGTCCGCGCGCGGATGCTCTGCGCGCACGCGACATCCCCCGGCGTGTCCCCGATGATGACGACTCGCTCCGCCGGGAACGACACGCCCGCCAATGCCTCGGCCCGCTTCAGCGCCAGCGGGGGGAGCATGGGCCGCTCCCACCCATCGGAGCCGAACGCGCCCACGCGAAAATCGTCCGGGTCGAACCCGGCGCGGCGCAGCTTGACGGGGATCAGGCCGGTCATGTTGCCGGTGACCAGGCCGAGCAGCACGTCGCCGCGCGCCTTGAGCGCATCGACCAGAGCGTGCGTGCCGGGGCAGGCGCGCACCGGAAACTGGTCGATGATCGCGGTCAGGTGGCGCGTGACGACCTCGTTATAGATGTGCAGCCGCGCCTCGATCTCGGCGCGCGACACGCCTGCCGGTTCCAGCGCTTCGAGCGCGATCTGCCAGTCGGTTTTCCCGGCAAAGGCGATCGTGTCGGCTGCGCCCGGCGTGCCGAAGACCTCTTCAAGTGCCAGACGCGTCGCCGCGCGCCCGCTGCCGCCCGAGTTGAGCAGCGTGCCGTCGATGTCAAACAGGACCAGCCACTCCACCTGCATACCCATCCTTCGCGTGACGGAGCCTGCCCGAATTATAGCGTGAGGCGGGGCGCGCTGCCGCCTGGAAAGCGCCATCAAGCGCGCGCTGGTTTACGTGACACTCGTCTCCGATCTGGCGACATTCCACACTGTTTGCCCTGGCCTGATCCGTCTAGACTGGTGGCGTAGATTGGAGTACGTGTGTTTCCCGTCTGAGGCGCCGGAAGGCGCGCGCAGAACGCTCCTGCGTTTCAACGCTCGGTTGAACTCTATAGTGTGTGATTGTGTGCTCAATCGTTTCGCGGTGCCAGTCTACGTTGCTTGCAAGTCTGATCACAGGCCGCGATCCCCTTACTTCCGCCTGCGATCGGTTTGCCAAAAAAGGTAATGGGAGGAAATGAATGTCTAACGGCACATCGTCGCGCAAGATGGTGACGATCGATGGCAATATGGCGGCGGCGCTGGTAGCGCATGCCCTCAATGAAGTGATTGCCATCTATCCCATTACGCCTTCCTCGCCTATGGGCGAGACGGCTGACGAGCTGTCGGCGGAAGGCGTAAAGAACCTGTGGGGGACGGTCCCGCAGGTGACGGAGATGCAGTCGGAAGGCGGCGCGGCGGGCGCGGTGCATGGTGCACTCACCACCGGCGCGCTGACGACGACCTTCACGGCGTCGCAGGGCCTGCTGCTGATGATCCCCAATATGTACAAGATCGCGGGCGAGCTGACTTCCACGGTGTTCCACGTGGCGGCACGCTCTCTGGCAGCGCAGGCGCTGTCGATCTTCGGGGATCATTCGGACGTGATGGCCGCTCGCGCAACCGGCTTCGCGCTGCTCTGCTCGGGGAGCGTCCAGGAAGTGATGGACTTCGCGCTGATCGCCCAGGCGTCCACGCTGGAAGCGCGCGTGCCGTTCGTCCACTTCTTTGACGGCTTCCGCACGTCACACGAGATTCAGAAGATTGAAGAGGTCACGCGCGAGCAGATGCGCGCGATGATCGACGATAAATTTGTCGTTGCGCACCGTATGCGCGGCCTGTCGCCGGAGCGCCCGACGATGCGCGGCACGGCGCAAAACCCGGACGTTTACTTCCAGGGGCGCGAGACGGTCAACCCGTTCTACGCAGCCACTCCGGGCATTGTCCAGAAGTACATGGACAAGTGGGCGGAGATTTCGGGCCGCCAGTATCACCTGTTCGATTACGTCGGCGCGCCAGATGCGGACCGCGTGATCGTCATGATGGGCTCGGGCGCCGAGACGGTGCACGAAGTGGTCGACATCCTCAACGCGCAGGGCCAGAAGGTCGGCGTGGTGAAGGTCCGCCTCTATCGCCCGTTCGACGCGAAGGCGCTGGTCGCCGCGCTGCCTGCGAGCGTGCAGCGTATCGCCGTGCTCGACCGCACGAAGGAGCCGGGCGCCGCTGGCGAGCCGCTTTACCAGGACGTGGTGACTGCGTTCAACGAAGCGTTTGCCGACGGCACGATCACCAGCATCCCGCGCATTGTTGGCGGGCGCTATGGCCTGGGCTCGAAGGAATTCAACCCCGGCATGGCGAAGGCCGTGTTCGACAACCTGGCCGCAGACCAGCCGAAGAATCACTTCACGGTTGGCATCATTGACGACGTGACGAACTCCAGCCTGCCGTGGGACGATTCGTTCAACAACGAGCCCGAAGGCGTGCATACGGCCATGTTCTACGGCCTGGGCGCGGACGGTACGGTTGGCGCGAACAAGAACTCGATCAAGATCATCGGCAAGGCGACCGACAACTACGCGCAGGGCTACTTCGTGTACGACTCGAAGAAGTCTGGCGCGCAGACGGTGTCGCACCTGCGCTTCAGCAAAAAGCCGATCCGCAGCCAGTACCTGATCCAGCAGGCGGACTTCCTGGCGGTGCACAACTTCGCCTTCTTCGACCGCTTCGAGATGGTCCCGAAGCTCAAGAAGGGCGGCGTGCTGCTGATCAACGCGCCGTACACGCCGGACGAAGTGTGGGACAAGCTGCCGCGCGAAGTCCAGCAGCAGATTATCGACAAGCAGGCAAAGCTCTATTCGATCGACGCCAACAGCATCGCGAAGTCGGTTGGCCTGGGCGGCCGCATCAACATCATCATGCAGGCGGCGTTCTTCAAGATTTCTGGCGTTCTGCCGGAAGACGAAGCGATGAAGTTCATCGAGATGGCCGTCGAGGATACCTACGGCTCGAAGGGCGCGAAGATCGTGGAGATGAACATCCGCGCCGCGCACATCGCCACCGACAACGTCGCGAAGATCGACTATCCGCAGCAGGTGACCAGCCAGATCTCGATGCGCCCGGTCGTTCCGGAAGATGCGCCTGAGTTCGTGCAGACCGTGACCGCCGAGATCATGGCGGGGCGCGGCGACCTGTTGCCCGTCTCGAAGATGCCGGTGGACGGCACCTTCCCGACCGCGACCACCCAGTACGAGAAGCGCAACATCGCCACCGAGATCCCGGTGTGGAATCCGGCGGCCTGCATCATGTGCAACCAGTGCGCGTTCGTGTGCCCGCATGCCACGATCCGCATGAAGGTCTACCCCGGCGAGCTCGCCAATGGCAGCTCTCCGCAGGGCTGGCAGGCGCTCGACGCCAAGGGGCGCGGCTGGGAAGGCATGAAGTACACGCTCCAGGTGTCGCCGGAAGACTGCACCGGCTGCGGCGTGTGCGTCGAGACGTGCCCGGCTTACGTCAAGGACGAAAGCGGCCAGAAGACCGACCGCAAGGCGATCGAAATGAAGCCGCTGACGGACGACCTGCGTCTGCTGGAAGCCGCCAAGTGGGATTACTTCTTGACCCTGCCCGAAACCCCGGCCGAGACGTTCAGCCGCACGACCGTCAAGGGCTCGCAGTTCGTTCGCCCGCTGTTCGAATTCTCGGGCGCGTGCGCGGGCTGCGGCGAAACCCCGTACATCAAGCTGCTGACCCAGCTCTTTGGCGACCGCGCGGTTATCGCCAACGCCACCGGCTGCACCTCGATCTACGGCGGCAACCTGCCGACCACGCCCTACGCGCAGCGCGCGGACGGTCGCGGCCCGGCCTGGTCGAACTCGCTGTTCGAGGACGCTGCGGAGTTCGGCCTGGGGATGCGCCTGTCTGCCGACAAGCTGTCCGAGTACGCTTACGAGAAGCTTGACGAGCTGGCCGCGATCGCGACCGAGAACGTCGACCTGCTGATTGCCATCCGCGACGCGGATCAGAGCACGCAGGAAGGCATCGAGGAGCAGCGCGCCCGCGTGGACAAGCTGAAGGCGCTGCTGGAGCAGGAGCCGAACGAGATCGCGCAGCAGCTTCTGGCGGTGGCCGACTACCTGGTCAAGCGCTCGGTGTGGATCATCGGCGGCGACGGCTGGGGCTATGACATCGGCTACGGCGGTCTGGATCACGTCCTGGCGTCGGGGCGGAACGTCAACGTTCTGCTGCTCGACACCGGCGTGTACTCCAACACCGGCGGCCAGATGTCGAAGGCGACGCCGCGCGGCGCGGTGGCGAAGTTCGCCGCGGCCGGAAAGTCGCTGCCGAAGAAGGACCTGGGCATGATCAGCATGACGTATGGCAACATCTACGTCGCGCAGATCGCGATGGGCGCCAACATGAACCAGGCGGTCAAGGCGTTCGTCGAGGCCGAGGCGTACGATGGCCCGTCGCTCATCATCGCCTACGCGCAGTGCATCGCGCACGGCATCGACATGAAGAAGGGCAACGACCTTCAGAAGGATGCCGTCGAAGGCGGGTTCTGGCCGCTGTTCCGCTTCAACCCGGACAACGCTCGCATGGGCAAGCAGCCGCTCCAGCTCGACTCGAAGGCGCCGACGCAGGACATCGAGAAGTGGATGTACCAGCAGAACCGCTTCCGCATGTTGCGCGCCGCCAATCCGGAGCGCGCTGAGGAGCTGCTCAAACTGATGCGCGAGGACGTCCAGACGCGCTGGAAGATGTACGAGCAGATGGCGCAGTTTGACATCTAAGCGTAGCGGTTAGCCGCTAGCGATTAGCGGTTAGCTCAAAGCCACAATGAAGCGCCCTGGTCACGTTGGCCGGGGCGCTGTTGTTTCTGTAGGGGTGGGGCTTGCTCCGCCCGTTCGTGCTTAGTCCTACGGGGTCAAGCACCATCCCTACAAAAAACTGCGGGGCGATCGCGCGATCGCCCCGCAGTGTGCGGCGGATTATTGCCCCTCTGGGTGGACAGTGAACAGCGTGCCTGCGCTGCGCCCGAACACTTCAGGGAAGTAGAAGGCGTAGGCGTGGCTCGGCATCGTCTGGAACTCGCCCGGCACGGTCGCGCGGACCTGATAGGTGTAGACGTACGTCCCGCGCGGCAGCCAGTCCGCATACAGGTTCACCTGCTCGTCGCGCATCTCGGTGTGGTCGAAGTACCACCAGCCCCACCACCACGCCGGGTCATACGTTGGGCGCAGATCCGGCGGCTGGAGCGTGCCGCTGGTGGTCAGCAGCGAGGTGTCGACCGGCTCGGTCCCGGCCGGGATCGGGTCTTCCAGCACGAAGTAGTTGATGTCCTCATGCGCCGTGATCGTGACGCGCACGGTGACGACCTCACCCGCCCGCGCGGATGTCACCGGCTCGCCGGGCCGCTCGGCGCTGAAGTATTCGCGCTCGACGCTGATCCCCCGGCTGATCGGGTCGGCTTCGGCGGCGGGCAGGCGCAGTTGCAGGTGCGCCGCGTAATAGAGCGCGCCTTCGCCCGCGCTGCGCGCCAGCGTCAGACGGTTGATCTCGTCGTGCAGCAGATCGCCGACCGCGACGCGGAGCGTCACGCTCTCGCGCACGTCGTCCGGCGTGATAGTGTCCGCGCCCAGTTCCGAGCCGTTGAGCGCGACTACGTAGTCATAGTTCGCTTTGAGCTCTCCGGTGGCGACCATCCAGTCGGTCAGTGCCATGACGGACCACGCCGTTTCCTGTGTGGTCGCCCAGTGATCGCCCTCGCGCGCCACCATCAGCCAGCGGACCACGTTCGGCAGGATGTCGAGCTCTGGCGCGGCACGGGTCAGCGCGGCCAGCGCGATCGCGGTCGTGCGCGTGTCGGTCGACCAGTTCCACCAGTCGCGCTCGGCCTCTTCCCAGTGCGCGCCAGTCGCGGAGAGGATCGCGCCGGTTTGCAGGTCGCTGATCAGGTCGGCCACCTGCGGCGCGGACGGGTCGATTTCCAGGTAGGCCATCAGCAGGAAGGCGCGCGCCCAGTGATCCATTTCCAGCCGCTGGGTGTGGAGCGCATCGAGATCGGCGCGGATGTCCTTCTCGCCGCGTGCCAGCACGTAGCTATAGAACGCCTGGCGGTTCAGCCGCCACGTCTCGGTGTCGATGCCGGGGCGCACAAAGTCTGCGAAGACGTAGTTCAGCGCCCGGTCGATCACGTCTCGCCCGAAGTCGAACCCGGCGGCGCGCGCCTCGATCAGCCCCAGCGCGGCGTAGGCGGTGACGTACGGATTGCTTTCCATGTGCGCGAACCAGCCCCAGCCGCCATCAGGGTTTTGCTCGCGGATCAGGATCTCGACCGCTTCGTTCAGCGCCGTTCGCAGATTGGATTCAAGCTCGGCGTCCTCGATGCCCAGGTCGCGTAGCGCGCGCCACGTCATAACGTTCGGCAGGAAGCGGCTGACGGTCTGCTCGATGCACTGGTGCTTGAAGTTCCGCAGATAGTCGAGCGCGTCGATGGTCGTGGCGGCAAGCGACGGCTCCACCTTGATCGTTAGCTCGCCCCGGTCGGGATCGACGCGCGGCGGCAGGCTGATCGCCTCGGTGCGCGCGCCCTCTGCGCGCAGCACGCCGCCCGTTCCGACCGTGTCCGGCGCGGTGTAGCGGTAGACCGGGATCGTGCCGTTCGGGCCGGTGGCGAGCGTCGGCTTGACCGCGTCCTGCGCGCCGTCCTCGCCGATGGCGTAGAAGGTCAGGTCCACGCTGGGCACGTCCAGCACGGTGACGTTCCACTCGACGCGCGCCCGTCCGCCGGACGGGATGACGACGGTCTGCGTGACGTCACTCTCGACGGTCACGCCGCTGGCTTCGAGCGTCGCTTCGACGGTCTGCGCGCTGGCGGTGTTGTTGTTGATCACGCTGGCGAGCGTGACACGGTCCCCCACCACGAAGAAGCGCGGCGTGACCGGGCGCGTCAGCAGCGGGAGCGTGCTCATCACGTCTGCCGTTGCCGTGCCGACTTCGGTTTGCGTGGTGATCCCGCGCGCGTCGACGCGCCAGGTCGTCAGGTTGTCGGGCAGCGTCAGGGTGATCGAGGCGCGTCCGTCGGCGCCGGTCGTCACGCGCGGCGCCCACAGCGGCGTTTGCTGGAAGTCCTCGCGGACGTCTACGGCCGGGGCGTTTCTTGCGCCGTCCGCACCGGCCATCGCAGCCTCTTCTGCGACGGCGTCGGCGGCGAACAGGGTCGGCATCGGCGGCATCGCGGCCGGCGCAGCGGCGAGCGTGCGCTCCGCCTGCAGGTTCAGCGCCTCATCCGCCTGCGCGTCAAGCAGCGCTTGGAGCGCGACGGTCGTAGAGACACGGTTCGGCTGCTGGCCGTAGAACGCTTCTTCCGGCGAGACGCTGTTCGGCCCCCGCAGCGACAGGATCGCCTGGTCCGTCACGCCGATGCCAACTTCCGCCTCGACCGGCTTGCCGTCCGGCCCCACCGTCCGCACGTCGAGCGTCACCGTGTCGCCGGGGCGGGCAAGCTCCGCCGAGGGGGTGACGGTCACTTCGAGCCGCTTGTGGATCGGCTCGACGGTCAGGTTGATCGCGCCGGTGCGGTAGACCGGGTTCGGGTTCTCGTCGTCCACGCCCTTGACCAGCGTCACCGAGACGTGGACGTTCGGGGTGTGCTGTTCGGTCAGCGGAAGCTCGATCAGCAGCGTCGAGCCTTCGACGCGCCGCACCTCAAGCGACTGGATGCCCGCACGCTCGACCGCAATCAGGGCGTAGCTCGTGCCACTGAACGGAACGGGCGCCAGCACCTGCGCGGTTTCGCCGGGCACGTAGCTCTCTTTGTCCGCGACTAGGTCGATCGTATCGCTGGGGCGGCCCCACCACACCGGCCGGTCCCCAAGCACCCACAGACGGAGCGTGCTGCTGTTGACGCGCTCGAACCTGTCACGCACCACCGCGCGGACCCGGTACATTCCGGCTTGTGGCGGGGTGAACGTGTACTGTGCGGTGCCGTCCTCGCCGGTCGTCACGCGATCGGCCGCCACCTCGATCTCGTTCAGTTTCCAGTCATACCGTCCGAACCCCTCACTGCTTGACACGCGTTCCCAGCGAAGCTCGGTCACGGTCAGGTCGATGCGCTGCTCTGCGACCGGCGCGCTGTCTGGCGTGACGGCGATCAGATCGACCGTCAGCGGCTGTTCGGCGCGGCCAAAGTAACGATCGGTTCGCTGGCCGACGTAGATTTCGGCGGGGTGGGCGAGCAGGGTGGTCCGCCCGGCGATGTACTGGCCGGACTCGTCCACGACCTCGCCCTCGACGGTGATCATCATCGGGTGGATGGCCGGGGCGCGCGTGAAGATCGCATCGGCGGTGACGCGCCCAGCGGAATCGGTCTGCGTGATGTCGCTGTCAAGCTCCACGCGGCTGTAGAATTCCTGCGTATCGTCGGTGAAGGTGTAGCGGCCCGGTCCGGTGTACTCGAACCACGCCGGGTCGCCCCAGATGGTCCACCGTAACGTGGCGTCGCTGACTGGCCCGCCGAAGTAGTATGAGGCTGCAATCGTGGCGGTCAGCGGATCGCCCTGGATCAGCGTATCGACATCGGTCGTCACCTCGACCCGGTACTCCGGCACGCGGAACTCCGCCAGCGTGAAGCCGATCTGCGCCAGATAGTCGTCCTGATAGCGGACCTCGATCCACCCTTCGCCTAGCTCAGCGTTTTCTGGCAGATCGATCTCGCCGTTGAACGTCCCGAACGGGCTGAGCGGCAGCGTGCCCTCGAACAGCAGCGTCGCGCCATAGCCGGTCGTGATGCGCACGTCCACCGTCTCGCCGCGCGGCAGGGTGTAGGTCATGTCGTCCTTGTGACGCAGCGCGCCGCGATAGTAGAGCGTTTCGCCGGGGCGGTAGATCGGGCGGTCGGTGTAGAGATACCCGGCCAGGTTTTCGGCGCGGCCGCTGCCCCAGGCGGACCACACGCCGTATACATCCTCGCTCTCGGCGACGGCGACCACCACGTTTTCGATCTGTTGCTTTAGTTCTTCGGCGCTGAGGCGCACCAGGCCGTCGGCGTTGGTGGTGGCGGTCGCCAGGACGCGCCCGTTCGCGTCGTAGAGCGTGACGGCGACCCCCTCAAGCGGTTCCCCGCTCTGCAGGTCGGTGACCCAAACGGCGGCCTCGTCCGGCGCGCGCTTGAGCGTCAGATTCGCGCTGACCACGCCCAACGCCATCCACTGCGGCCAGTCGTGGCTGCTTACCTGCATCCGCAGCGCGTAAACGCCGACCGGCAAGCGCCCGCCGTCTTTGCTCGCCAGCAGAACCTGATCCGTTCCATGCAGCAGCGGCGCGGCGTCGAGCGTCTCAGTCCACTCGCGGACAGGGGTAATCCCACGCAAGAAGGAGCTCTCGTCGCCGAGCCAGCCGTGAAAGACCTCGCCGAACGCCTCAAGCGGCACGCGATAGAGCGTGAAAAGGGCGTTCGGCTTTCCCTCGACCGCAACCGCGATGCGCGTATCCTCGCGGTAGGCGCTGGTCAGGCCGACGCGCCCGCCAAACCACGGCAGGTTCGCCCGCGGCTCGATCTCGCCGGTCGTGAAGCTGAGCGTATAGTCGGTGGCAATCGCATTCCCGTAAATGTCCTGTGCGCCCGCGCGGAAGACGATCGTGTAGCGGGTTTTCGGCTGCGTGGCGAAGTCGAGGTAGAGCGACCGGTCGCCGTACACGACTGGCTCCCACTCCACGCCCGACGGTTCGAGGATCTCGACCTTGCCCTCGAACGTGTTGGTGTCCATCGGCGTCGAGAAGGTGAACTCGACCCCGCCGCCGGGGCGGACGTCGCGCTCGCCGTTGCGCGGACGGGTCGCTTCGATACGCGGGAAGGGGACGGTGGTGAAGCTGTAGGTCAGCCCTTCGCGCAGACCCGCCTCGCCGGATGCAGCGCGCGCCGAGGGCGCCAGCTCCAGCGAATAGGTCGCTTCCTGCTTCAACGGGGCGTCGGGTGTGAAGGTCATCGTGCTCCCGTCGCTGGACCATGTGAAGCTCCCCGCGACCGGCTCGCCGCTGGTGGTCAGGCGGAAGGCGGCCTCGGTGCTGGCGCGGTCCATCGGCTGGCTGAACGTGATCCTGACTGGCTCGTCGAGCTTGATCCCCGTCGCGCCCTGAGACGGCCACACGCGAAGCACTTCGGGCGCCAGCGTGCTGAACTCCCAGGTGTAGTCGTCCTCAAGCACCGAGCCGGTCACGTCGGTCAGACCAGCGGAGATGCGCGCCGTATAGGTCGTGGCGCCCGCCAGCGGCTTGCTCGGCGTGAACACGTAGATCGAGTTATTGACCCACTCGCCGCTGCCCTCGACAGCCGGTTCGAGCACCAGTGGATTAGGCAGCGTGTCGAGATCGCCAGTCGTCACCAGCGGCACAACCGGCCGGTTGAAGGAGACGGTGATCGTCGCGTTTGCCGCGACGCCCTCAGCGCCCGGCGCGGGGATGACTGTCCCCACCTCAAGTCGCCCGACCGTCTGCACGAAGAACTCATACGGTTCCTCAAGCGCCAGCCCGTTCGCGGCCCGCGCGCCGGTGCCGATCGCGATCGGGATGCGGGTGGCGCGCGGCCAGCCGCCTTGCGGGATGAAGCGGACGCTCCGATCGTCCGCCGCCCAGGTGAACTCACCCGGTGCGGAAAGGTCCGCTTCCCACGCCGCCTCGACGCTGGCGCGGTCCATCGGCTGGTCGAACGTCACGGTGACGGGCTGGTCGCCGGGCACTTCCTCGCCCGGATACGGCGCCACGTCGATCACGTGCGGCGGCAGGTCGTCGGGATCGTCGTCCTGGGCGCGCGCCGCGCTCGCCCAGGCCAGCAGCATGAGCGCAATCATCACGCCGCCGCTCAAGAAGGGGATCGGGATGCGACTCATAAAGGCTTCTCCTGGCTCGCGCACAAGGTAAATGAAGCAGTTAGCGATTAGCGGTTAGCAGTTAGCGATGGTCAAAGCCGCCGAGAGAGAGATTGCGCTGTTGCTCCTGAGTAATCTGCTCTGGCATACACGGCGGCTGCCGGGGAAACCTCACCCCTTAACCCCCGGCCCCTTTTCCCCTCTCCGTTTACGGAGAGGGGAAAAGGGGTGAGGTTCTGCGCGCCAGTGAAGCACGCTCATTGCGCTCGCTCGATCACCAGGCTAATCGCTAACCGCTAAACGCTGTCTATTTCCATGACGCATGCCGGGCGCGTTTAGTTCCATGCCCGGCGGGATCCGTGTTCATTATGCGCCAAAGCGCGCGGCGCGGCTATTCTGAGGGGAGAGTGGGGAATGGGGAGTAGGGAATAGAGCTTGCTGGCGAAGACGGATGCCAAACCGCTCTCGATGCGCGATAATGGGGCATAATCGTGACCGGCGAGCCGAAAGGATGAAGCCGTGATCCAGACAGACCAGCGCATCGCAGAGGGGATCCTCTTCACTGATTTCTACCAGCTCACCATGGCGCAGCTTTACTACCGCTATGGGCTGCACGAGAAACACGTCCAGTTTGATCACTTCTTCCGCAGCTATCCCGACTATGGCGCGCACAAGGCGGGATACTGTATCAGCGCGGGGCTGGAATGGCTGCTTGACTGGATGCGCGAGGCGCGGTTCGAGGCGGACGACATCGAATACCTGCGCGCTCAGACCGGGCGCGGCGGCCGCCTGTTTGACGACGATTTCCTGGCGTGGCTGCGCGAGAATGGCACGTTTAGCGGCATTACGTTGCACGCCATCCCCGAGGGGCGCGTGGTGCATCCGAACGTCCCGCTGACGGTCGTCCAGGGGCCGATGGTCATGGCGCAGATCATGGAAACCCCGCTGCTAAACATCATCAACTACCAGACGCTGATCGCGACCAAAGCCGCGCGCATGCGGCAGATCGGGCGCGGGCAGCTTCTGCTGGAGTTCGGCGTGCGCCGCGCTCAAGGAACCGGCGCCAACGCTGGGGCGCGCGCCGCGCTGATCGGCGGGGCGGATTACACGTCGAACGTCGGCATTTCGCGCGTGCTCGGCTATCCGCCGCAGGGCACGCACGCGCACAGCATGGTGCAGGTTTTCATGGCGCTGGGCATGGGTGAGCTGGAAGCGTTCCGCGCCTATGCCGACGTGTATCCCGACGACACGCTGCTGCTGGTGGACACGATCGACACGCTGGAGAGCGGCATCCCGAACGCGATTACCGTCTTCGAGGAACTGCGCCGCAAGGGGCACACGCCAGTCGGTATACGGCTGGACTCGGGCGACCTGGCGTATCTCAGCATCCAGGCGGCGCGAATGCTCAACGAGGCAGGCTTCCCTGATGTGAAGATCGTGCTGTCCAACAACCTCGACGAACTGGTCATCTGGCAAATTCTGACGCAGATCCGCGACGAGGCGCCGCGCTGGGGCGTCGATCCCGATGCGCTGATCAAACGGCTGGCGTACGGCGTGGGCACACGGCTGATCACCTCATGGGGCGAGCCAGCGCTCGGCGGGGTGTATAAGCTGGTCGCCGTGTGCGACGACGGGACGTGGCTCCCCGCAATCAAGATCTCAGAATCCGCCGAGAAGACGCCGAACCCCGGCCATAAGCTCGCCTGGCGCGTCTATGACCGGCGCGGCCACGCCACCGCCGACCTGCTGACCACCGAGGACGAGGACCCGCGCCAGGGAACGGAGCCGCTGATCCTGCACCACCCATCGGATCCGTCGAAGGTCCGCACCCTGCAGCGCGAGGACATCACGGAGATCGAGCCGCTGCTGGTCGAAATTATGCGCGATGGGGAGCTGGTGGTCGAGCTGCCGACGATCAAAGAAATGCGCGCGCGCCGCGAGGAAGACGTGGCGCGGCTCGACCCCGGCGTCAAGCGTCTGATTAACCCGCACATTTATCATGTGTCGCTGTCCGATGCGCTGTGGCGCGTCAAGCAGAGCCTGATCCGCCGTTTTGAAGGAGCCGAGTGAGCTTGGAAACCCAATCTGATATTTTCCCGATCCTGATCCTCAACGGGCGGCCCGCCGCCGGAAAGAGCGAGATCATCGCCTACCTCAACTCGTTGCACGCAGATGTGCGGCGCGAGCGCTACCACATCGGCGAGTTGAGGGAAGTAGACGACTTCCCGATGCTGTGGACGTGGTTCGAGGAAGACGACATCCTGCAGAATCGCTTCAACCTGCCACGCCTGCACACGGATGACGACGGATTTTTTCTGTACCAGGAACTGTGGCACCTGCTGATCGTGCGTCTGGGGCAGGAATACGCCAAGCTGCGGCGCGACAACCCCGACCTGCACGAGACGTATACCGTGTTGGTGGAGTTCGCGCGCGGGATGGAGCACGGCGGCTATCGCGCGGCGTACCCGTATCTGAGCGATGCGATCCTGGACGAGGGCGCGATCCTGTACATCGATGTGCCGTATGAGGAGTCGCTGCGCAAGAACCGGCGGCGCTTCAATCCCGAGAAGCCCGACAGCATCCTCGAACACGGCCTGCCCGACTGGAAGCTGGAACGACTCTATCGTGACGACGACTTTCACGATCTCGCCGCCGAAAGCGGTGACACGATCACGATCCGCGACCGGCGCGTCCCGTATGCGATCTTCAACAATCACGACGACGTGACAACGACGCTCGGCCCGGCGTTTGAAGAACGGTTCCAGACGACGCTGGATGCCTTGTGGCAGAGAAGGCAGCGGTAGCATAGCCAGGGGACCTTTCAAGAGCAATCAGCGTTCTGGCTAGATGAAACCTCACCCCTTAACCCCCGGCCCCTTTTCCCCTCTCCGTTTACGGAGAGGGGAAAAGGGGTGAGGTTCTGCACGCAGGCGAAATGCGCTTAACGGGCTCTAGTTGCGCTTTAGTTGCCCTTAAGGCGCTGTAAAGCTGTGGTTAGTTGTTTTTATGCCGTTCTTTAAGCTTTCTTGGTTGCGCGACGCCCTTGGCTCGGCTACACTGTGAGCAGAGAACCACCCTCTCTGCGGTGTTTGTTTCAACTGGCTTAGTCTGACGAGGAGAAGCCCATCTATGAAAAAGTTCTTCGCGGTTGTTTTGATGCTGGCGCTCGCATTGAGCGCACTCCCCGGCGCGCCGAGCGCCCAGGCTCAGGGGGATTTGGGCAGCCCTGAGAACCCGATTCAGGTGTACTTCGTCCCGTCGGGCGAAGCAACGACCATTGTCGAAGGCGGCCAGGTGCTCGCCGAAGCGCTCAATGAACTGACTGGTCTGACGTTCGAAGTGTTTGTCCCGACCTCGTACGCCGCGACCATCGAGGCCATGTGCGCCGCTCCTGATCGCACGATGGGCTTTATCCCGGCGGCCGGATACGTGATCGCCAACAACCGCTGCGGCGTGGAAGTGGCGGCGGCAGCGGTGCGCAACGGCTGGCCCGTCTACTGGGCGGAATACATCGTCCGTCGTGACAGCGACATCTACACTTTCGGCGATCTCGACGGCAAGACCTGGGGCTATGCCGACCCCGGCTCGACCTCGGGCTACATCGTCCCCTCGGTGGAGTTCGCTGAGGCGGGCATCACCCCCGGCGCGGAAGTTCAGACCGGCGGCCACAACCAGACCGTGCTCGCCGTCTACAACGGCGAAGTGGACTTCGGCACCGTTTACTTCAGCCCGCCGCTGATGCCCGAAGGCTTCGCGCCGTGGAGCACGAAAGACCTGCCCGAGCCGTACGACCTGACGGTTGACGAGAGCTACGTCACCGAGGAAGGCCATATCTATGTGGGCGACGTGCGGATCATGGACGCGCGCCAGACTGCCTACGAGACGGCTCCTGACATCATCGAGCAGGTTCGCATCCTGGCGCTGACCACCGCCATCCCCAACGACACGCTGAGCTTCGGGCCGGAGTTCCCGCCGGAACTGCGCGACCAGATCGTGCAGGCCCTGATCGACCTCTCGGCCGACTCCGAGGCGTGGAATGCGACGGCCCTGGCCGCGGCGTATAACTGGACCGGCATGGAGCCGATCGGCGACGAAGCGTACGACGTCGTGCGCAGCCAGATCGAATTCCTCGGCCAGACGGAAGAGGACATTCTCGGCGAGGGCTAAGCTGCTTCCCGCCGGGCAAGGTATCGACGACGGGCAGAGGGGATTCTCCTCTGCCCGATTCGTCCATGTGGAGTGTTACATGCTGCAAATTGAGCACCTGACCAAAATATACGATAACGGCGTGCACGCCCTGAAAGACGTCAGCTTCGAGGTGCCAGACGGTCAGTTTCTGGTCATCATCGGGCTGAGCGGCTCCGGCAAATCGACGCTGCTGCGCTGCATCAACCGGCTGATCGAGCCGACGGACGGGCGCATTTTGTGGAACGGCATCGACATTACGGCTGCGACCGACGAAGAACTGCGCCTGATCCGCCGCCGCATTGGCATGATCTTCCAGCACTTCAACCTCGTGCGCCGTTCCTCGGTGATCACCAACGTGCTTGCGGGACGGCTCGGCTACACCAATCCCGCGTGGAGCCTGCTCAACCATTTTTCGCACGCAGACAAGCAGAAGGCGCTGGAAAAGCTCGACCGTGTGGGGATCCGCGACAAGGCGTATATCCGCGCGGACCAGCTTTCGGGCGGCCAGCAGCAACGCGTCGGAATTGCGCGGGCGCTGATGCAGGAGCCGGAGCTAATGCTGGCCGACGAGCCGGTCGCCAGCCTGGACCCTGCGACCTCGCACTCCGTGATGAAATATCTTGAGCAGTTGAACAAAGAAGATGGAATTACCATTTTGTGCAGCCTGCACTTTTTGAGTCTGGCGCGCACGTATGCCGATCGAATCATCGCGCTCAAGGACGGGCGCATGGAGTTCGACGGCCACCCGGACGACATCGACGACCAGCGCTTCCGCGACATTTACGGGGAAGATGCGGTTCGCGTGGAAGTTCGGTAAGGAAGGCACGATGACCAATAACAGTAACAACCTCTCGTCCCCTTCGCGCGGGCCGCTGCGCCGCCTGGTGATTGTGTTGCTCGTGGTGCTGGGGATCGCGATTTACGCTTACGGCTGGAACGCCACAGACATCAGCCTGGATGAAGTGGAAGACCCGGTCCGCCAGGCGTCGGTGACGCGCGCGCTGCGCGAGCTGCTGTCGCCGGACTTGTTCGCGCGCGATCGTGTGCAGAAGATCTTTGAAGCGCCATTTTCCATCGGCTGCCCCGAGGGTGCGTCAGACGCCCCGCGCCGCGACGACCTGGGTGACGGCGCCTACATCATTTTCACGCCGGGGTGCGTCGAACAGGATGGGATCGTGACGGTCGAGGGCTTCAACCTGCCCGCCAACGCGATCACCAGCATCCGCGTGCGCCGCGACAACGGGCAGACGCTGCCCTTCAAGCTGGTCCGTGCAGACGGGACCATTACGGAAGAAACGGCGTTCGACGTGGACAACGGCGGCTATTTCTTCGTGACGTTGAAAGTGCCGCGCGGTCGCGGACTGGCGAACCAGACGCTGCCGCTGGAAGTGCAAAGCATCTCGCCGAGCGGCTGGCCGCGCCTCAGCCAGACGACCACCACAGTCATCGAGAAGATGGTCGAGACGATCTTCCTGGCGCTGATGGCGACGACGCTCGCCGTGCCGATCTCGATCGCGATCAGCTTCCTGGCCGCGCGCAACCTGATGCGCCAGATCCACCTGCCGCTGGGGAATGTGCTCGTCGGCGTGGTGTTGTTGCCGGTGGGTGCGGTCCTCGGGTATCTGCTGCTTGGGCCAGTGGGACGGCTGTCGGTCAACTGGGGCAAGGATCTGTGGCTCGGGCTGATCGCGCCGGTGCTGGCGGTGGGCGGCTTTGGCGCGGCGGCGCGGCTGTCTGACCGTATACGCCTCAACGGGACGGGGACGCGCCTCCGCTCGCTGGTGATGAACCTGTTGCTCCTGGTCGCGATCGTCTTTGTGCTCGGCGCGCTCGGCGGCGTGCTGGTGTGGCTGGGAGAACAGCTTACCGGCACGCTGACGCAATATCTGGGGCAGTTCCTGGGCACGATCGGCGGGCTGATCGACCTGACGATCGAATGGCTGGCGGCGTTCGGCGGGGCGGTAGTCGTCGCGTCGTTCGGCGCGACGTGGTCCGCCGTGCTGCTGCGCTCGGTGACGGCGCCGCTCTCGAACGTGCTGGGCGGCGTGCTCGGCGCGCTGAGCGGGGCGCTCCTGCTGGCGATGACGGCGTACATCGGTACGCAAGCGGTGCTGCTCGGCTTGCTGACCGCGATCGTGGCGGCGGTGCTGGGCGGGCAGGTGCTGGTGCTGGCCTATGAGCGTCTGTTGAAGCGGCCCTCGATTGCCGTGAGGCGGCGGCGCCGTGAGGATGTCAGCCGCGAGCAAGCCGTTCGCTCGGCGTTGTTCGTGATCGGCGCGGTGTTGACCTTCCTGGTTGCGGCGTACGTGCTGGACCTGCTGCGCGCGATTGTGGATGAGCGTCCGCCAAGCGCCCGGCTGATCGACCTGGGCCTGTTCACGATGCGCCTGTACATCTTCAAAGCGGCAGTGATGGGCGCGGTGCTCGGCGGCGTGGCCGGTGGGCTGGCCGGGACGAATGTCTCGTTCCCGCTCGGTATGGCGGTCTACAACACGACGCGCACGATCCTCAACGCGCTGCGCTCGATCGAGCCGCTGATCATGGGCATCGTGTTCGTGATCTGGGTGGGCGTCGGGCCGTTCGCGGGCGTGCTGGCGCTGACGCTGCACAGCATCGCGGCGCTCGGCAAGCTGTACTCGGAGCAGGTCGAGAACATCGACGCGGGCCCGATCGAAGCGATCCAGTCGACCGGCGCGAACCGGCTGCAAACGATCGTCTACGCCGTCTGGCCGCAGATCGTCCCACCGTACATCGCGTTTACGATGTATCGCTGGGACATCAACGTCCGCATGTCGACCATCATCGGTTTCGTGGGCGGCGGCGGTATCGGCTTCCTGCTCCAGCAGCAGATCAACCTGTTGCGCTACAACCAGGCAGGCGTCGCGGTGCTGGCGATTGCGGTGGTCGTGTCTGTCCTGGACTACGCCAGCGCGGCGATCCGCGAGCGCCTGATCTAGTGCTTTTATCCGGCGCGGCGCGCAGAGGGATGTGGCATGAGGTCGCCTGAGCTAACTATTGGCTTTACGCCGGTAGCCCGGACGACGTTCGACATCCCGCTGGCGGGCGAGACATCCCGCCGGATGCGCGCCGCGCTCGAAGACGCGGGCTTCACGGTGGTCGGTGGAGACACGCTGATCACCACCCCGGACGAGGCCCGCGCCGCAGCGAATGACCTCTCTGCTGCACCGCTGGACGCGCTGTTGATCTTCCACGCGACGTTTGTAGACAGCACGCTTTGTACGACGCTGGTGGATGCGGCCGATGCGCCGCCGGTCCTGTGGGCGATCCCCGAAGCGCCGACGGGCGAGCGGCTGCGCGCCAACGCCCTGTGCGGCATCATGCTCAGCGGGCACGCGTTATGTCGCGCCGGGTGTGTCTACGAGACGATCTACGCCGCGCCGGATGATGCGTCCGCGCTGCGACGGCTCGACGCGCTGGCCCGTGCCGGTCGCGCCCGGCGCACGCTGAAAACCGCGTGGATCGGGCGGATTGGCACGCACCCCGAGGGCTTTCCCACCTGCATCCCCAACGCCGAGGCGCTGCGCGAAACGTTCGGCGTGCGGCTGAAGCAGCTTGAATTGAATACGCTGTTTGAGCGGGCGCGCGCTGTGGAGCCGTCTGCGGTCGAAGCTGTGGCGAGCAGGCTTCCGGCAGGCGTTGAGACGCTCGACCCGGCGGCGGTGCGCGCCACGCTGAGCGCCTACGTCGCGCTGCGCGACCTGTCCGCGCGCGAGGGGCTGGACGCGCTGGCGCTCCGTTGCTGGCCGCAGTTCTTCTCCGATCTCGGCGGGGCGGCGTGCGGCGCGCTGTCGCTGCTGGGCGACGAGCACATTCCCGCTGCGTGCGAGGTGGACGTCAACGGGGTGGTGACGCAACTCCTCTTGCAGGCGATCACCGGCGGCCCGGCGTTCGACACGGACCTCGTCAGCGTCGATTTCGAGGCCGACATGGCGGTCGTGTGGCACTGCGGCAAGGCGCCGCTCTCGATGGCCGATCCCGCCTGGGGCGCGCGCGTGGCGCACCATCCGACGCGCGAGAAGCCGCTGGTGATGGCGTTCCCGCTGCGGCCGGGGCGCGTCACGCTGGCGCGGCTCAGCGAGGCGACCGGCTCGTTCCGGCTGGTGGCGGGCGCGGGCGAGGTGCTGTCCGCGCCGCCAAGCTTCAGCGGGACGTCCGGCATGCTGCGCTTCGACCGTCCGGCGCGCGACGTGCTGGAGACGCTGCTGGGCGAGGGCGTGGAGCATCATCTCGCGCTGGCGTACGGGGACCATCTCGACGCGTTGCTGGCGTTCGCGCGGCTGGCGGATATTCCCGTGTTGCGGCTGTGAGCGCGGACGGACGGGAGGACGCGTGAGGGCGCTGCTGGCGGCTGTGACGCTGATTGCCGCAAGCGCGATCTGGCTCGTATTGAGCGCGACGATCGTGCTGTGGCCTGCCGCGACGCTCGGCCTCGCGGCGGTGGCGATGGCGCTGCACACCGGGCGCATCCCCGCGCCGCGCGCCATCGTGCAGACCGTCCGCCGTCATCTGCGCGCGATGATCACGTGGGGCGTGGTGAACGCCGCCGTCCTCGCTTTGCTGTTCGCGCTAGACCGTGACGCGCCGCTCGTGGAGCGCCTGCCCTCTGGCGCGAAAACCCTTGTCTGGCTTGCCACGATCGTGTGGCTCTTTTTACAGCTTTACGCCGTGCCGCTGCTGCTCGTCCAGCGCGACGGGCGGATGCTGAGTGCGTGGCGCAGCGCGGTCCTGCTGGCGTTGTCTGCGCCTATGATTACGTTGCTGCTGGGGCTGGCTACTGCGCTGATCGCCGGTGCGACGCGCACCTGGCCGCTGCCGATGCTGCTGATCGCGCCGGGGCTGCTGGCGTGGCTCGGCTGCGCGGTGGTCAATTCCCGCCTGCGCGCGTATGGTTATTCCCCCCGATTGGGTCCCCTTCTGAACGACCGGTTTGGTTGCGATTGGCCGCCCATACGGTATAATCCATAAGCTTTCCGGGGCAGGGCGCTAGGCGTCGCGCAATGAGGTGGAACGCATGGAAATCACCTGGTATGGACATAGCTGTTTTCGCATCACGGAGCGCGGCCGCGCGACGGTCGTGACCGATCCTTTTGGCGAGCAGCTTGGTTATGAAGTGCCCCGGCTAAAGGCGGATATCGCGGCGATCAGTCACAACTCGCCGAACCACGCTGCGCTCGACTCGCTGCGTGAGGTCAAGTACGTCATCGACGGGCCGGGTGAGTATGAGATCGGCGGCGTGTTTGTGATCGGCGTGGCGACCTACGACCCGGAGAAGCCCGATCCGCGCCAGAACGTGGTATACGTGTTCGATTTCGACTCAATCACCGTGGCGCACCTGGGCGACCTGGATCACGTGCCGTCGCAGCAACTGCTCGACCAGCTCGGCCACGTGAACGTGGCGCTCGTGCCGGTCGGCGGGGGTGGCGGCCTGACGTCGGGACAGGCGGCGGAAGTGGTCGGCCTGCTGGAACCGGCGATCGTGATCCCGATGCACTACCAGACGCCGCATCTGAAGGGCATGGAGCTTGACCCGGTCGATCGCTTCCTGAAGGAAATGGGCGTTAACGGCATCGAGCCGCTCCCGTTCCTACGCCTGACGGCGGGCGGGCTGCCGGAGCAAACACAGGTCGTCGTGCTGGATTACGAGCACTAGACGGCCACAGGAGCGCGCGCCATCGGTCGCGCGTGGATCCCACGGGGGAGAAGCCGAATCGCGCTATGTTCAAACTGCTGCTGAGCTGGGACATCAAGCCGGGCCGAGATCAGGAATATTTCGAATTCATCGTGCGCGAGTTTGCGCCCGGAATTACGCGGCTTGGCCTCAAGCCGACCGAAGCGTGGTTCGCGGTTTACGGCGACTGTCCGCAAATCCTCATGGAAGGGATCACGGAAGATCTCGACACCATGCGCGCGCTGCTGGCGAGCGAGACGTGGCAGCAGTTGTACGAGAAGCTGCTGACCTATGTGGACGGCTACCAGCAGAAGATTGTCCGCGCGAATGCGGGATTCCAGATCTGAGCAAAAAGCAGCGGTAAAACAGCTCGAAACAGCTAAAAGCAGCGAGATGAACGGCTGTTTTTAGCTTTTTTGTTTTCGCTGGCGGCTCCTGGCGGAATCAAAAAGGCGTTCCCACATAAGGAGCGCCTTTAATGTATGTGATGAATGCCCGCTGGGCGGCGGGAGTCAGTCGCTCGACTTGGTGTCGGGCTTGGCGGCCGAGGAACTGGAATCGCCGCTCGACGCCGTGTCGCTCGTCGTGCTTTTCTTGTCGCCGGAGTCGCTTTCCGACTTGGTGGGCGGCGTCGCGAGAGGGTTGCGCCCGCGACTGTCCGTCGAATACCAGCCAGAACCTTTGAAGACGATCCCAACCGGTTGCGGAACGCGATGCGTGTGCCCGCCGCACTCCGGGCAGATTGTGATCGGGGCGTCCGAAAACTTCTGACGCGCGTCAAACCGGACGCCGCATTCTTCGCATTGGTACGTGTAGACTGGCATACCTCACCTCGGACTGTTACTCCAATCCCTTATTATACGCTCACAGCGGCCTCTGAACAACCCCGATCCGCTTAGAGATCCGTCAGGTCAAGGGCGGTTGTCGCTCATGCCGCGTTGCGCAGTTTTGACCTATACTTAAGGCGCGTTACCGACTGTAAGAAGGAGCGGTCTTCATGCGGCTGAGTGCAGAGCGCAGCGACGTGGTGCTTGGAATTGACGTGGGGACGCAGAGCGCCAAGTGCGTTGTGCTGGATGCCAACGGGCAAGCGCGCGGCGTCGGCCAGCAGGGCTACGGGCTGCTGAACCCGCGCCCGCAGTGGATCGAGCAGGATCCGCAGGCGTGGTGGAGCGCGGTGGTCGTCGCAGTGCGCGAGGCGTTGCGCGCGGCGAACGTAATGGCCGGGCGCGTGCGCGGGATCGGGCTGACCGGGCAGATGCACGGCGCGGTGATCCTCGGCGCGGACCTGGCTCCCCTGCGCCCCGCGATCATCTGGATGGACCGCCGCAGCGCCAACCTGTGCGAGATCGTCCAGGGGCGCCTGCCGCATGAAGACGTGGTGCAACTTGCGGGGAACCGGCTCTCGCCGGGGTTCGCGGGCGCGTCGCTGGCGTGGCTGCGCGAGGCCGAGCCTGCCACGCTCGAAAAGGCGCGCGCGGTCGTCCAGCCGAAGGATTACATCGTGCTGCGCCTGACCGGGGCGTTGAGCAGCGACCCGTCCGACGCCTCGGCGACGTGGCTGTACGACATTCGCGAGCGGCGCTGGTCGGACGCGCTGGCGGGCGCGTGCGGCGTTCCGATGGAGCTGCTTCCGCCGGTGTCCGAGTCGGCGGCGGTGGTTGGCACGCTGCGCCCCTCGGCGGCGGACGCGCTCGGCCTGCGGGCGGACATTCCGGTAGTCGCGGGCGCGGGCGATCAGGCGGCGCTGTTGCTCGGCGCGGGCGTGGTCGAGGCGGGGCGCGGATCGATCACGCTTGGCACAGGCGGGCAGATCACGGTCGTCTCCAGCCGCCCGCAGGTAGACCCGGCGCTGCGGCTCAACACCTTTTGCCACGCCATCCCGAACCGCTGGTACACGATGGGCGCGATCCTCAACGGCGGGATCGCGCTGCGCTGGTGGCGCGACGTGATCGATCCAGAGAATCCGCTCGCGTATTCCGATCTGCTGGCGCGCGCCAGCCAGGTCCCGCCCGGCGCTGAGGGGTTGTTCTTCCTGCCGTACCTCGAAGGCGAGCGCACGCCGCATATGGATCCCCAGGCGACTGGGGCGTTTGTCGGGCTGACGACGCGGCACACGCAGGCGCACATGACGCGCGCCGTGCTGGAAGGGGTCGCTTATGCGTTCCGTGACTGTTTGCAGGCGCTTCAGGCGGCGGGTCCGGTGCCGGACCATTTCCTGATCGGCGGCGGCGGAGCGCAGGGCGCGCTGTGGCGATACATTCTGGCGAACGTGCTCGGCGTGTCGCTGCAAACGATCGAGGGCAGCGAGCACACCGCAGTCGGCGCGGCGATGCTCGGCGGGCTGGGCGCGAACCTGTTTTTCGACCTGTCGGAAGCGGTCGCGCGGGTGGTGCGCTATGGCTCGACCGAAATGCCGGAGTTCGGCGCGCAGGCGACCTACGCGGAGCTACACGCGAAGTTTCAGGCGCTTTATCCGGCGTTGCGGGCCATCCGCTGAGCGCGCCACCGCTGCCATCCGATCACCAGCGCGCACGCGGCGAAGACGATAAAGATCGGCTCCAGCGGGAACAGGTAGCGCGGGGTGACCATCAGCACCAGATGGACGAGCGTCAGGTAGGCGATGAACCCGGCCAGCGGCAGCATCAGCGGCCAGCGGCGGCGCGTTAGCCAGATGCCTGCGACGCCCAGGATCAGCGCGGCGTAGTGGAACAGGTAGAGCGCCAGCTTCGCCCCGAACCAGTCCCCACGCACGACGCGGATTAGCCCATCCAGCGAGCGATCTTCGGTCAGCCATCGGCGCGCCAGGTCTTTAACGCTTTCCCCGGCGAACAACACCGTGCCGTGCGGCTGCAGGTACGCGCCGCCCAGCTCCGACACGCGCCGCCACGCATAGCCGAGCGGGTCGCCGGTGATGGCGCGCAACGTGCCCTCGATCAGCGCGGGATCGCGGTCCTCAAGCGTGGGATCGATCTCGGCGTGCTCCGGCACATCTTCAAGAAGCTGCTGGTCCATCTCTTCGGGGCCGCTCCACCCCCGCGCGCCCATATAGACGAACGACGTGATGCCCTGCGCGCCGATGATGAACTCGTTGAAGCGGATCAGGTTGTAGGCGGTGTAGCTCAGCACGACGCCCGCATAGACGGCCAGCAGGATCGCGGCGTGACGGACAACCCGCTTGCGCCCCAGCCACCACAGAAAGCCCGCCAGCGCAACCGGATACAGCAGGAACACCGCCCGCGTCAGCGTCGCCAGCCCGAAGATCGCCCCGGCGGCGACGAGCGCCCTCGCGCGAACCGGCCTGCCGTCTCGCACGCGTGCCACGATCGAGAGGAACAGCGCCAGCCCGCCGGTCACCAGCGCCATATAGAGCGTTTCGGTTGTGATCGTGCCCTGCTCTAGCAGGAAGACCGGCGACACCGTCATGAGCGCCGCAGCGAGCAGCCCGGCGCGCGCGTCTCCACTCAACCGCCGCGCCAGCAGAAACGCGAAATAGATCGTCGCGGTGCTGAGGATCGCCTGCGCCGTGCGGATGGCGGCGACCGCTTCCGGCTGGTTCTGCCCGAAGATGCGCTGCCAGAATCCGGTGAACAGCAGGTACACCGGCCCAGCGGGGATCACGTGGTCGATCTCGCCGCCGATCAGGTGATAGCCGGTGTCGAGATACCACCAGGCGTCGCCGCCGAAGTCGGTATACGGGGCGCGATGGTCGAGGCGCAGCGCATAGATGAGGCGCAGCGCCAGCGCGATGAGCAGCAGCGCGATCAGGATACGGCGGGTGGTCAAAAAACGCGGCAGCGCGGCGCTTTGATCGCGCACGATCGCTGGCTGTTCCGCGTGATTGGTCATCGAAAACTCCGGTCTGCGTAGATCTCGCCGGGATTGTATTGTCCCTCGACAGCCCCGTCAAACTCGTATAATCTGGGAGTGGGGAATGGGGAGCAGGGAGTCGGGGCATATTCACCGCGCTCGGTAGCACGAAAGGACACGCATGATCGTTCGGGAGCCGCTCGTTCAGGCGACCTATTATTATCTGTACGAGGCGCCAGGCGATACGTCTGACCGGCGTGAGGACCGCTATCGCCAGTTTGTGGAAGACACGCAGCGGATGCTCGCCTCGGTCGCCGGGTGGCTGGCGATGCCCGCGCCGGAGATGCCGCGTCTGGCTGCGGTGAACAGCCCGCCACGCACGCTCCGCCCGCTGATGGAGCTTGCCGAGCTACGCGGGCACACCAACGCCGCCGCCTGGCTGCAAGCCTACGCCTTGCGAAACATGCTGCTTTTGCGCGTGGTGCTGGCGCGCCCTGGCGATCACGAGCATACCGTCTGGCGGACGCTCGACGAGTCGCTGGGCGAGGCGCCCACGACGCCCACCTGGCTGGCGACCACGCGTTACTGGTGCGGAATGGCGCCGCGCCTGCCGGAAGACCTCGACGCGCGGTTTCCGCAGACGATGCGGCTGGAGTTCGGCCTGTTCTCTCTCGGCGAAGCGGACGTCAACCTGCTCGTCTATCCGGACGCACGCGGCGAATCCCGCGCACGCCAGTTCCTCAGCCAGGACGTGCCGCGCCTGGACTGGTATCCGGTCGAAGCGCGCTACACGCTGGCGCGCTATCATGAGCACGTCGCGCGGATGGGGCGGGCGCCGCAAGTGGCGCTCGATCGGGTTGCGCAGGCGATCCACGACTGGACTGCGCCGGACGCGCGCAGCCGTTTGCGCTCGCTCGATCCGCTGCATGCCGAGATCGTCGCGCTCGAAGCGTCCTATCACGAGACGTTGCGCGATCTCGATACCACGCGCGCCACGGCGACGGCGCTCAACCGGCTGACGACGGAGTACCGGCTGGCGCTGATGGAGAGCGGCCTGTGGAACGCGGCGCCGACCATATGGGAAGGGCGCGTGGCGACCTTCGCCGGGCAGGTGGAGCAGGTCGACGCCGAGGTGATCACGGTCGAAGCGACGCTGCGCCGCATTGAGTTGATGATGCAGACCGTTCAGACGCGCATTCTGCTGCTGCAAAGCGAGCGCGAGCGTCTGCTGGCGTATCTGCTGGCGGGGATCGGCCTGGCGCTGATCGTCTTGCTGCTGGCGGATCGCGACCCGGTTCTGATGCTGGTGCGGATCGTGCTGCTTCTGTTGGTCGCGGGCGGGATCGCGCTGGCATGGCGGCGCTGGCAGCGCAGACAGGCGCCGGAACAGGACGAGTGAGAACCTCATCCCTGGCCCCTCTCCACGCGTGGAGAGGGGAAAAGGGGCCGGGGGTTAAGGGGTGAGGTTTCCTGGTTTAACGTGTGGCCTCGTGGGCGACGATGACCGCGCGCAGGTCGATTGCCGGGCTGCCGAGCAGCGCGGGCAACTCGACGCCGTGCCGGGCGAGATCGAGCGTGGACGAGGCGATCGCTTCAAGGGTCGAGCCGGTAACCTGAGCGCTCACATCCATAGGATGTGGCTGCACGACGTTGTGAAGCTCCAGGTCGCCGGTCAGCCCGAACGACACCCGCTCCTCAGTGACCGGCACGAGCCCATCCGATCCCGCGACGTAGAACGCGAGCGGATAATCCCCCGAGGCGAGCGCGGCCCGCAGCGCGCGGTCAAACAGGGCGTTGCTGGTCGACAGGCCGTCCACGTCGATCTCGAACGACACATGCACCTGAAGCATGTCCCTGACCGGCTCCAGTATGATCGTCCCGCCGCGCACTGGGAACGTGCCTTCCAGCCCGACGCCCGCGACTTGCGCGATGAAGCCCACGCGCGAGGCAGCGGGGTCCACCTCGAACTCCCGTGCGGGCGCTGACTGCGGCGCGAGCGTTGCCGGAGTGACGTCGGGCGTGGTATCGCCCCGGTCGCCTGGATCGAGCAGCCTTACTGCCCACCAGATTGCGACAATTGCTGCCAGAATCAGGATCAGAATCGCCAGTGCGGCGCGGCGAGATCGCCAGTTCATCAACGCCCCCTTTTGGTGCGAACCGGCACGCGAAGCCCGGCCGGAGTGGGTTCCTCACGCCGGGGTTGAGCTAGCTGGTCGAGCGTCCCGCGCGGGGCGAGCAGCGCCAGCCCCATCGCGCCGACGACGACGAACGCGGCCAGCACGAAGGCGGGATGCAGCGCATCAGCCAGGACGACGCGGAACGCCCCGGCGATGGCAGCCGGAATCTCAACCTCGCTGGCGCTATCCAGCACGCTCATTACGTCGATCCCTTCGCCGCCCGGCAGCGACGCCAGCCCTTGGCTGAGGCGCGACGCCATCACCGCGCCAAGCACGCTGACGCCGACCGTGCCGCCGATCTGGAAGACGAATTGCAGGCTTGAGGTCGCCACGCCCATCCGCCCGCGAGGCACGCGATTCTGCACCGAAACCAGATAGCTCGTCAGAATCATCCCCATGCCGAAGCCCATCACGGCCAGCGCGGCAGCGACGATAAGCTGGTTGGTGCCCTCGTCGACCAGCGCCAGCACGCTCGCCCCGGCCAGCAGGCCGGTCGTTCCGGCGATCACCAGGCGCGACGGCCCGTGTCGCAGCAACAGGTTGCCCGCCAGAATGCTTCCAACGCTCCACACGATGCTCATGGGCGTAAGCGTCGCCCCGGCGCGGGTGGCGCTGGTGCCGAGCGCGCCCTGCACAAACAGGGGAATATAGGAGACAACGCCGAACAGGGCAAACCCCGCCAGAAACTCGTGCCCGACCGCGATCGCGAACAGCCGGTCGCGGAACATGTCAAGCGGGATCAGCGGGTGCGTGGCATGACGCTCCACCCAAACAAACGCGCCCAGCGTCAGCGCTGAGAACGCCAGCAGGCCGAGGATCTGCGGATCGGTCCACGGGATGGCCTGCCCGCCCTGAAGCAGCGCATAGAGCAGGCTGAGCACGCTGGCGATCAGCAATGCGGCGCCCAGGTAATCGACCGTGCCCGGCTCGCGCTGCTGGAGTGGCTCCCGCAAGACGAGCGCGATCAGGGCGACGGCGAGCAGCCCGAACGGCAGGTTCAGGTAAAACACCCAGCGCCACGACACGTTGTCGACCAGGAACCCGCCCACCAGCGGCCCCAGCACGCTCGACACGCCCCACACGCTTGAGAAGAAGCCCTGCATCCGCGCTCGCTGCTCTAGCGAGAAGATGTCGCCGATGATGGTGAACGTGACCGGTCCGACCGCGCCCGCGCCGGTCCCTTGCAGCGCGCGGAACAGGATAAGCTGCGTCATGTTCTGCGCCTGCCCGCTGAGCGCTGACCCGGCCAGGAACAGCGCCACGCCGAGGAAATAGATCGGTTTGCGCCCGTACAGGTCGGAGAGGCGGCCGAAGATCGGGATGGTAGTTGTCGAGCTGAGCATGTAGATCGAGAAGACCCAGCTATAGACTTCCAGCCCGCCAAGCTGCGCGACGATCGTGGGCATGGCGGTGCTGACGACCGTCCCTTCGAGCGCGGCGAGAAAAAGGCCCATCATAAGGCCGAAGGTGATCACCAGTTGGCGACGGGTGATGTTCATGGTGCGGGTGATTCCTTTTGGCAGAACGATATGGCTGGCGAGACGATGCCAGAGCCAGAAATCCGGGCGCGACGGGCGGCCCGTTTGGGGCTATAATGAGGCCGCCGGGCCGGGCGCCGCCCTATTAGACCACTGCCGCGCCCGATTGTCGACGGCGGAAGAGAGCCGAGAACAGCTAAAGACAGCCAGGAACCGCGAAGACAAGACTTGCAGGCCACAGAGCCCACTGGTTGTGCTGCTTTTCGCGGTCCTTCGCTGCGTCGCCGCTGCTTTTTGCTGACCTGAAAGAGCGTTCACTGCATGACGGTTGTCTTTGATACTACACGCCCTGCGCGCGTAAATCCGCAAAAAAAGAACATTCTGATCCGCCGCATCGCTCGCGCGCCGTGGTGGCTGCTGGTGATGGCGGTTGGCGTGATCGCCTTCGTGCTGTCGGTGAGCGCGCAGCACCCTTACCCGGTCATCTGGGGCGCGGTCCGGCAAGGCATCTGGACGACGATCTGGGTGTCGGTCGTCGCGTATGCGCTGGCGCTCGTGCTTGGGCTGATCATTGCGCTGCTGCGCCGTTCGTCAAACATCATCATTTACCAGGTGGCGACCTTCTACGTCGAGATGGTGCGCGGCATCCCGACGCTGGTGCTCGTCTATTGGATGGCGCTGGCGTTCATCCCCGAAGTGATCCGTCTGGGGAACAACCTGGGTGAAACGCTCCAGCACCTGACGATCAGCTTCGTGATCAGCGAAGATCAGGTGTACGAGTTGACGTTCCGCACGCTGGGGCAGCGCATGGCGGAGTTTGAGACGCGCGAGTTTGGCAACACCTACCGCGCGATCATCGCTCTGGCGATTTCGTACAGCGCGTTTCTGTCGGAAGTCTTCCGCGCCGGGATCGAGAGTGTCACCATAGGGCAGCGCGAGGCGGCGCGCAGCCTGGGCATGACGCAATGGCAGGTGATGCGGCTGATCGTGCTGCCGCAGGCGATCCGCGTGATTCTGCCGCCGCTCGGCAACGACTTTATCGCCATGCTTAAGGAAAGCTCGCTCGTCTCCGTGCTGGGCGTGCAGGATATCACCCGGCGCGGGCAGACCTACGCATCCAGCACATTTACCTTCTTTCAGGCGTACAATATTGTCGCACTGACCTATCTCGTCCTGACCGTGACGCTGTCGATGGTCGTCAAGGGGATGGAAACTTACCTCGGCCGGGGGCAGCGGCGCGGTGAGTGAGCCGTTAAGCTGGTAGCGGTCACCCATTAGCAGCCAGACGCGGGAAACCAAGCGCGGCTATGTTCACTAGCGTCCAGCGTTTTGCCCTGCTTTTGCTAATCGCTAACCGCTAAAAGCTGACCGCTCAAAAGGGGGTCTCTATGGCTGAGTTCGCGGATCGTGTGGTTCTGGTGACGGGCGCTAGCGGCAATCTCGGCCGCGCGCTGGCGCAGGCGTTTTACGAAGCGGGCGCAAGCCTCGTGCTGGGCGACCGCCGCCCGGACGAGCTTTCCACGCTGCTGCCGGAGCTGATCGCCGACAAGGGGCGCGTGTTGTGGCACCCCGTCGACCTGACGCAGCCGGAGTCGGCGCGTGCGTTGGTCAGCGCGGCGGTGGATCGCTTCGGGCGGATCGACGCCGTGGCGAACTCGGTCGGCGGGTTCCGCTCCATGCCGGTCGATCACGCCGAATCCCTTGAGATGTGGGACTTTGTGATGAACCTTAACGCCCGAACCGCGCTGATTCTGTCGCAGGCGGTCGTCCCGGTGATGCGCCAGCAGGGGCACGGGGCGATCGTGCACACATCCGCTAGGGCGGCGCACAGCGGCGGGAAGAACATCGCGGCGTACAGCGCGGCGAAGGCCGCCGTCATTCGCCTGGTGGAGAGTCTCGCCGCCGAACTCAAGGACGAGGGGATCACGGTCAACTGCGTGCTGCCCGGCACGATCGACACGCCGGAGAACCGCGCCGAGCGCCCGAACGCGGATTTCAGCAAGTGGGTGTCGCCCGAGCAGATGGCGCGCGTGTTCCTGTTTCTGTGCTCCGATGCGGCGCGGGCGATCACCGGCGCGGCGATCCCGGTATACGGCAGAAGCTGAAAAGCAGCGATTAGCGGCCAGCAATTAGCGATTAGCAAGAACAAGAGCGAGCCGGAGCAGCCCAGGGGCAATACCGGTGCTTGGTGTAGGGGCGCAGCTTGCTGCGCCCGTTTCATTAGGCGTGCGTCCGTTGCTTTTGGCTAATCGCTAACCGCTGATCGCTTCTTCCCCACGCACATTCGCGGGACCGTGATACACTAGAAAGCAATGGGACTGCGCCGGCTGCACGCGCCCGCAGGGGATTCTACGGACGATGAGCGAGTCGCTGCGCGTTCAGACGCTTGGACTGTTCCGCGTGTGGGTGAACGGGGAACCGCTGTCAAACGCCGTCTGGAAACGCGAGAAAGCCCAACGCCTGTTTCAATTTCTGATTACGGTCCGGCTCAACAATTGCCATCAGATGATGCCCAAAGAGCGGATCGTGGCAGAGCTATGGCCCACGCTTGACGAGAAACGAGCCGATCGCGATTTTAAAGTCGCCCTCAACGCGCTGAATGATGCGCTTCAGCCGGATCGGTCTGCGCGCTCCCATTCGACGTTCATCAGCCGCTCCGGTCTGGCGTACGGGCTGGATCCGGACGCGAACGTGATCATCGACGCGGCGGAGTTCCGTGACGGGCTGAAGCGCGCCGCCCGGCTAGAGTCGACTGATCTCGACGCCGCGATCGACGCCTACCGCCACGCGATTGACCTCTATGGCGGCGACTATTTGCCCGATGCGCTGTATGAAGACTGGTCCAGCCTGGAGCGCGAGCGCCTGCACATGCTCTATCTGTCGGGCGCGATGCGGCTTGCGTCGCTGCTGGTGAGGCGCGGCGGCTATCAGGAAGCGATCCACCTCTGTCACGCGGTCCTGACGCTTGACCGCTATTGGGAAGAAGCGTACCGAATTATGATGCTCAGCCACGCGCTGCGCGGCAACCGTCCGATGGCGCTGCGGATCTTCGAGCGGGCGCGCGAGGCGCTGCGCGAGGGACTGGATCTTGAGCCAATGGCCGATACCGTCGCGCTGGTGCAGGCGATCGCGCGCGGAGATCCGCTCGATGCGTTGCTGCCGCCGTAACGCGATCGGGCGGCGTGCAACCCGCGTGCAACCGCGAGAGGATATACCGGGGAAAAGTTCGATGACAGCGGAGTGCAGCATGAATCAGGATGTGGTTTCGTTCGTCTTACGCTTTATCCGCGAAGAGGGCGCCGGGCAGCCTGCGCGCTGGCGTGGCGTGATCAAGCACGTGCAGAGCGATCACACCGCCGATTTCGCGCGCTTTGACGATGCGCTCGCCTTCATGCAGGATCACGTCAACGAGGCGATCCGGCAGGCGTTCGCGGGCGACGAGCCGCTTTCCCCGGAGCGTATCTTCGCCGAGACGGCGCGCCTGTGGGGCGAGATGGCGCCGCGCTATACCGACATCATGCTTCAGTCGATGGAGATCATGCTGGAGCAGGGGCGGCGCATGGGCGAGACGATGGCCGACAGCCTGGCGCGCAGCGCGGCCGCTCCGCCGCAGACGTCACCGGACCAGCAGGCGCAGCTTATCTCCATCATCGAGCGGCTGGCGAATCAGGTCGAAGCGCTGAGCGCCAAAGTTGAGCACCTTGAGGATCGCCTGCGGGATGAGTGACGAGCGCCGCGTCAGCCCGCTACGCCAGAGTGTCGAGGCGTGGGAGCGCGAGGTCGCCGCTGCGTGGGACGAGATGACACGCTCCCACGAGTTCCTGACGCGAATGAGCGCCCAACTCAACGCAACGCTGCGCTCCCAACAGCACATCACCCGCGCCCTGCAAACTGCTGTGTGGCAGATCGCCGCCGCCCAACAGCAGCGCACGCGCGAGCGCATGTTGCTTGATGACCTCTCCCGGCGGCTGGACGAACTGGCGGCGCGGCTCGACCGGTTGGAGCGGCGCTTCGATGGATGATTTGCTCGAACGCTGGGCGCAGCTTTGGAGCGCGGGGATGGCCGAGGTGTGGCGCAGCTATTCCGCCGCCCGCGACACGATCCGCGCGACCGGGCGCGCGCTGGTCGCTCAGACGCCCGCGCAGACCGTCTACGCCGAGGGCTGTTTGCGCGTGCTGCAGTACGAGCCTGAAACGCCCACGCAGCACCCGATCCCCGTGCTATGCGTTCCCTCGCTGATCAACCAGTATTATGTGATGGACCTCGCGCCGGAACGGTCATTGGTGCGGGCGCTGCTTCGGCGCGGGCTGAACGTGTTCATGCTGGATTGGGGCACCGCCACCGCCGCCGATCGCTCGCGCTCGCTGGACGAATACATCACCGGGCGGCTGGGGCGCTCCGTCGAAGCGGTGCGCCGTGCGGCTGGGGTGGACGCAATCGCGTTGCTTGGCTATTGCATCGGCGGGATGATGTCGGCGGTGTACACGGTGCTGCGACCGGATGAAGTCGCCGCGCTGGTCAACCTCGCCGGACCGATCAACTATCACGACGGCGGCATTTACAGCACGTGGACGCGGCCCGAATACCTCGACGTGGATTTGCTGGTCGATACGCTCGGCAACATCCCGGCGGAACTGCTGAACTGGACGTTCCACATGGTCCGCCCGACCGACGAACTGCTCCGCGCGCTGGACTATTGGGAGCGGCGCGACGACGAGACGTTCGTCCGCCATTTCGCCGCGATGCAGCTTTGGACGCACGATCCGACGCCGTTCCCCGGCGAGGCGTTCCGCAAGTACATCAAAGACCTCTACCAGCGGAACGCGCTGATGGACGGGACGTTCACCATCGATGGGCAGCGGATCGACCTGGGGTGCATCACTGCGCCCACGCTGACGATCGCCGCGCGCCGCGACCACATCGCGCCGTGGGAGTCGGTCGCCGTGCTGCACGAGCGCATTTCGAGCGCCGACAAACAGCTCATCGTGCTGGAAGGCGGCCACATCGGGATGGTGGTCGGCTCGGACGCCAGCGAGAAGCTCTGGCCGCAGCTTGGCGCGTGGCTGGAGCAACGAGCGGCAATAAAGCAGCCATAAAGCAGCGAACTTTGGGCTGCCTTTAGCTAGTCTCTGCCTGCTTCACGGGCTATCTTTTTCTGCATTTTTCCTGTCAAATCCTCTCATGTCTTGACCTCGATCAAGACGCCGCGTTTGCGATTCGATATACTCGGCCTCATCGTGAAATTAGTCGCGGAGTCAAGACGCACGCATGGAAAACACGCTCGGAACGCAGGTGCGCTGGAAAGCGGTCGCGATGCCGCCGGAGCATGGTGGCTGGGGCTTTCTGTTGGAGCCGATCGTCCTGGGGATGCTCGTCGCGCCGTCGTGGGCCGGGTTGTTCTGGGGCGTAGCGGCGCTCGGCGCGTTCCTGGCGCAACACCCGCTCAAGCTGGCGTACACCGATCGCAAGCGCGGGCGGCGCTATGCGCGGACGGCTGCGGCAGAGCGCGTCCTGCTGATTTACGCGGGTGTGGCGCTGGCCGGATTCTTGCTGGCGCTCGCGCTCGGCGGGGTGAAGCCGCTGGTGCCGCTGGCGCTGGTCGCGCCGCTCGGACTGGTGCAGGTGGTCGACCTGCTCGGCAATCGCGGGCGGGAGCTTTCGCGGGAGTTGGCGGGAGCGGTCGCGCTGGCCGTGACGGCTCCGGCGATCGCGATCGCGGGCGGCGAAAGCGCGACGCTGGCGTTCGGGCTGTGGGCGGTGCAGGCGGCGCGGGCGCTCGGCTCTGTGATCTACGTGCGCGAGCGGCTGCATATCGAAAAGGGCAAGCCTGCCGCGCGCGGATGGGTGCTGGCCTCAAGCGGGCTGGCGTTGGTGGCGATTGCCTTGCTGGCGCGGTGGGATGTGGTGCCAGTGCTGGCGGTGGTTGCGATCGCGATCCTGCTGGCGCGGGCGGCGTGGGGCGTTTCCCCGTGGCGGCGACCGGCGCGCGCGCAGAAGATCGGCGTGCTTGAGCTGGGCTTCGGCCTGCTGACGGCGCTGCTCGCGGCGCTGGGCGTGGCGCTGGAATTCTGAGAGCAGCAATTAGCGAGGAGCGGTTAGCAGTTAGCCAAGAGCGGGGCATTGCTAATCGCTAGCCGCTAACAGCTAACCGCTGTTTTCCCGTAACTCGCGCGTAACTGGCGCACGCTAGCCTGAGCAAAAACCAACCATTTACGTTTTCGCGGCTTAGTATTCGGATACGACGATGGCTTCGACTGCACTCCCCACAGTCGGCATTGCCGGCATCGGCCTGTACATCCCCGAGCAAGTTGTTACTGGGACAGAGATCGCTGCGCGCACCGGCCTGCCGGAATTCGTTGTGCGGGACAAGATGGGCATTCAGCAGGTGCACGTCGCCGGGCCGGAGGACACGATCACCGCGATGTCCGCCCGCGCCGCCGAGCGCGCGCTTGCCGACGCGGGCCTTTCCCCGGCTGACCTCGACCTGATTATCTATCACGGCAGCGAGTACAAAGACCATATCGTGTGGTCCGCCGCCTCGAAGATTCAACACGACCTCGGCGCGACCAACGCCTACGCCTTCGAGATGTACGCGTTGTGCGCGGGCGCGCCGATCGCGATTCAGGCGGCGCGCAATATGATGCGCCTCGATCGCCGCTTGGAGAACGTGCTGCTCGTCAGCGCCAGCCGCGAGAACGACCTGATCGATTTCAGCAACATGCGGACGCGCTTCATGTTCAACTTTGGCGCGGGCGCGGGCGCGCTGATCTTCCGGCGCGGGCAGGAACACAATCAGGTGCTTGAGTCGGCAGTGCGGACGGATGGCTCGCTGGCCGACACGGTCGTAATGACTCCGGCTGAGGACGGCGTCGCGCTGTTGCCGGGCGAGATGGGCACGCTTCACGGGCGGCTGGATGTTCACAACGCCGAGTACATGGCCGCGCGGCTGGGCGAGGTGTCGCTGGCGCGTTTCGTCGAGGTTATCACCGAGGCCGTCACCGAGAGCGGTTGCTCGATGAGCGACCTGCGATTCCTGGGCATCACGCATATGAAGCGCTCGTTCTACCAGGAGATTCTGAGCGCGGTGGGGCTGACGCCGGAACAGTCGGTGTACCTGGAGCATTACGGCCACATCCAGAGCGTCGATCAGGCGCTGGCGCTGTCGCTGGGGCTGCAGCAAGGGAAAATCCAGCCGGGCGACCTGATCGTGCTGGCCGGGGCGGGTACGGGCTACACCTGGAGCGCGAGCGCGATCCGTTGGGGATAGGCGCCGCTTTTGCGTGGAAACACTTACGAGCGAGGAGTTCTTCACATGGGCAAGCGTTTAGAAGGCCGCGTCGCAATCATCACCGGGGCGGGACAGGGTATCGGTCGCGCGATCGCGATGCGATTCGCGGATGAGGGCGCAAAGGTCGTCGTGGTAGACATCGCGGAAGCCGCCGCGCACAGCGCCGTTGCGGATATTCTCGGCAAGGGCGGCGATGCGCTCGTCGCGCCGTGCGACGTGACGAAGCGCGATCAGGTCAATGCGCTGATCCAGAAGGTGCTGGACACGTACGGGCAGATCGACATTCTCGGCAACAACGCCGGGATCACGCGCGACGCCCGCCTGATCAAGATGACCGAGGAAGACTTCGACTGCGTGATCGACGTCAACCTGAAGGGGGCGTTCAACATGGCGCAGGCGGTCGCCGGGCCGATGATCGAGCGCGGTTACGGACGGATCATCAGCACGGCGTCGGTTGTGGCGCTGTATGGCAATTTCGGGCAGTCCAACTACGTCGCCACCAAGGCGGGCCTGATCGGCATGACGCGCGTCTGGGCGCGCGAGCTGGGGCCGAAGGGCATCACCGCCAACGCTGTCGCGCCGGGCTTCATCGAGACGGACATGATCAAGACCGTGCCGGAGAAGGTGATCAACAGCATCATCGAGCGCACGCCCGCGCGTCGCCTGGGCACGCCGGACGACATCGCCAACGCGTACCTGTTCCTCGCGTCGGACGAGGCATCGTACGTCAACGGCGCGGTGCTCAGCGTGGATGGCGGCCTGGTCGTGTAGTGATCGATAGAACGTGATTGGCTCCCGGTAGCAGGGCGGGGTACGCTCCGCCCCGCCGGGTTATCTTCCGAAAAACGTTTCGTCGTTGTGCAGGACATGAAGCAAAAATCGATTTACATCACAGATTTTTTACAGCGCCGCGCGCAGTTGTCGCCGGACAAGCTCGCGATTCGGGACACGATCACCGGGCGCGACGTGACGTATGCCGTCTGGAACGCGCAGGCCAACCGCACCGCCAACTACCTGCGCGCACTCGGCGTGGAGACGGGCGATCGCGTCGCGGTCTATGCGACCAACAGCATGGACTATCTCGACGTGTGGATGGCGTGCGGCAAGATCGGTGCAATCCTGCAAAACCTCAACTGGCGGCTGGCGGTCAACGAGCTGGACGCGTTGCTGCGCGACGCCGCGCCGGTGGTGCTGATGTACTCGTCGGAGTTTGTCGAGCAGGTTAACCGGCTGCGCGACGTGCCGAGCGTGCGGTGCTTCGTCGCGTTCGGCGAGCGGGCGCATGAGGGCGATCGCCACTTTTCCGAGCGCGACGCCTATCCCGACGAGCTGACCGCGCCACGCCCCGAGCTCGACTGGGACTCCCCCTGGGTGATTTGCTACACCGGCGGGACGACCGGCCTGCCCAAAGGCGCGATCCTCTCGCACGGCAACATGACGTGGAACAGCATCAACACCGTCATGAGCTGGCAGTTGGATTACAACGACGTGGCGATCCTCAATGCGCCACTGTTCCACACCGGCGGGCTGAACGTCTTTACCTTGCCGATCGTCCACTGCGGCGGGACGAACATCCTCTGCGCCGGGTTCGATCCGGATCAGGTCTTCGATCTGGTGCAGAGTGGAGAGGTGACGCTGTTCTTCGGCGTGCCGACGATGTGGATTATGCTGCAGCAGCATCCGCGCTGGCCCGAGGCAGATTTCTCGCGCCTGAAGCTGGTCATCAACGGCGGCGCGCCATGCCCGATGCCGGTGTTCGAACGCTTCTGGGAGAAAGGCGTCGATTTCAAGACCGGCTATGGGCTGACCGAGGCCGGTCCCAACACCTTCTGGCTGCCGCAGGCGGACGTGCGTCGCAAGCCGGGCGCGGTCGGCTTGCCGCTGATGCACGTCGATGTGCGCGTCGTGCGGCAGGATGGCTCCGAGTGCGACGCGAACGAGCCGGGCGAGTTATTGATTCGCGGGCCGCACGTCACGCCCGGTTATTGGAACAATCCGGAAGCAACGGCAGCCGCCATCCGCGACGGGTGGCTGTACACCGGGGATCTCGCAGTGCGCGATGAAGAAGGCTACTATTCGATTGTCGGGCGGCTGAAAGACATGATCATTTCCGGTGGGGAGAACGTCTATCCCGCCGAGGTCGAGAGCGTGATGTACCGCCACCCCGCGATCAAGGAAGCCGCCCTGATCGGCGTGCCGGATCCGCTGTGGGGCGAGGTCGGGCGCGCGATCGTCGTGCGTGAGCCGGGCGCGCCGCTGGACGAGGCCGGGTTGATCGCCTTCCTGCGCGATCGCATCGCACACTACAAAGTTCCCAAGTCGGTCGTGTTTGTGGACGAGCTGCCAAAGACCGGCGCCGGGAAAATTGACAAGAAAGCCCTGATCGACCGCTACGGGTCGCGTGAAAGTTCGTGAGGAGAGAACGAGGATGCCAACCGCCCAGGTAGGCGACTTGACGATGCATTATCTTGAGCAGGGCCGGGGCGAGCCGGTCGTGCTGATCCACGGCAACACATCCAGCAGCGTGTGGTGGGAGCCGACGCTGGCGCGCCTGGGCGACGACTATCACCTCATCGCGCCAGACCTGCGCGGGCGCGGCGACACCGAAGGGCCGTCCGCCGATTGGACCGTTGAAATGCTGGCGGATGACGTGCGCGGGCTGCTGAAGCACCTGGACATCGGCCCGTCGCACCTGGTCGGGCACTCGCTGGGCGCGAACGTCGCGCTGCAGATCGCGCTCGATCAGCCGGGATGGGTCAAGAGCCTCGTGCTGCTCAATCCCGGCTGGGTGGCGGGCGATATGCCGGCGGAGCTGGCCGATCCGGAGCGGGTCCGGCAGATGGTTGAGAACAAGGACCTGCTCAAGCTGGCGCTGCGCGGCGTGGCGATGCTGCACCCGGTTGACGAGCAGTGGCAGCGGCTGGAAGCGGCCAGCCTCAAGCAGCGCGACGAGGCGAGCCTGCGCGGCCCGCTGGCGCTGAAAGAATGGGTGGTGGCGGACCGGCTGCACGAACTGGCGAGCATTCCGACGCTGGTCGTGCGCGGGGCGCAGGATCAGTATCTGTCCACGCAGGCCGTTTGCCAGGAGATCCTGGACCGGCTGCCGGACGCGCGCTACGTCGAGCTACCGGGCGCAAGCCACTCGCCCAACGTCGAAACGCCCGACGCCTGGGTCGCGTTGCTGCGTGAGCATCTGGCGCGGGTGAGCGCGTGACGACGAACTGCCACGCGATTGCGGGATATTGGTTCGACATCGCAAAACGGGATGAGTTCGATCACAGGCTGATCGCTTTCTAGATCGCACCGACGAAAGGACAATGCCACTCATGAGCGTTCCAACGCTACCCGGGATTACTGCTCTCACGGTGACGACGCCCCGGCTGCGCACGCGGGTGCTGTTCAGCGGGCCGGACGACGGCGAGCCGGTGTTGTTCATTCACGGCAACGCGTCATCCGCCACCTTCTGGGAAGAGACGATGCT
>Ga0134097_1000424_pt1 | contig 46250 bp, 35 predicted proteins | sample 8_3taG_FD_94450 | JGI IMG/M metagenome (GOLD analysis project Ga0134097, IMG submission 94450) | Switchgrass degrading microbial communities from high solid loading bioreactors in New Hampshire, USA - 8_30_10_142_A2 metaG | ecosystem: Engineered > Bioreactor > Semi-continuous > Anaerobic >... | reverse complement strand
TGGGCAAGGCGCACTCGAACGCGCTCAAAAAGCTGCCGTACATGATCTATCCGCCGGTAGCGATCCCGCGACTGGTAGCGATTGCCGGACGCAACGAGGAAGCGGTGCGCGAGGCGGCGCGGCGCTACGGCTACGAGAAGCACACCACCGACTGGCGCGCGCTGGTCGACGACCCGGCCATCGACGTGTTCGACAACGGCGGGCCGAACGACGCGCACGCCGAGCCGTGCATCGCGGCGGCACAGGCAGGCAAGCATGTGTTCTGCGAGAAGCCGCTTGGGCGCACGGCTGAGGAAGCCAAAGCCATGCTCGACGCGGTCGAGCAGGCGGGCGTTAAGCATATGGTCGCGTTTAACTACCGCTTCGTCCCGGCCATCGTCCAGGCGCGCAAGCTGCTGGAAAGCGGGGCGCTGGGGCGTGTGTACCACTGGCGGGCGGTCTACCTGCAGGACTGGGGGATGGACCCGTCCATGCCGACAAGCTGGCGCTTCCAGAAGGAAACCGCCGGCAGCGGCGCGCTGGGCGACCTGGGCTCGCACATCATCGACCTGGCGCGCTTCCTGATCGGCGAGCCGGTGCATCTGATGAGCCTGACGAAGAACTGGATTAGCGCGCGGCCATCGGGCGGACCAGGCAGCGAGATGGTCCCATCCGACGTGGACGATGCGTTCGCGGCGGTGCTGGAGTTCGAGAGCGGGGCGCTGGGCACGCTGGAAGCCTCGCGCTTCGCCCGGGGACGTAAGAACCACAACCGCTTTGAGATCAACTGCGAGCGTGGCTCGATCGCCTTCAATCTGGAGCGGCTCAACGAACTGGAAGTCTACTGGCACGACGAGAACCCGCGCGAGACGCGCGGCTTCCACAACGTGCTGGTGACCGAGAGCTACCACCCGTACTTGCAACACTGGTGGCCGGAAGGGCACATCATCGGCTGGGAGCACACCTTCGTCCACGAGTTCCACCACTTCTTTGAAGCGATTGTCAACGGCAAGCCGGTCGCCCCGTATGGCGCGACGTTCGAGGATGGCTATCGCAACGCGGTAATCTGCGACGCGATCCTGGAATCAGCCCGCACCGGCCGCCAGGTCGACATTCGCTTCTAACCTGCACATCACAGCACAAAAAAGCCGGGGAGATCGCGCGATCTCCCCGGCACACTGTTCCACTTGCCACTCTCACCGCGAGAGCAAATACCCCGCCGCAAACAACAGCGCCACGCCCAGCACCCGGCTCGCCGTGATCGGCTGCGGCGTCATGCCGAACCAGCCGTTCTGGTCAATCACCAGCGCCAGCACAAGCTGACCGGCGATCAGCAGCGCGGTCGCGTTCGCCGCTCCGATACGCGGCAGGGTGACGCTCAGCGTAATGAACAGAATCAGCCCCAGCGCCCCGGCTCCCAAATACAGGCGCGGGATGCTACGCCACTCCCGAATCTCTTGCCCGCCGAGCGCCAGCAGCAGGATCAAAGACGCGATCAGCCCGCCCAGGTGCATGATGAAGCTGCTCGCGACCGGCCCCAGGCGCGCGCTCATCACCCCGGAGATCGGCCCCTGAAAACCGACCGCGACCCCGCCCAGCAGCCCGATCAACAGCACCGGAAGAATCTGTACGAACCCGCTCATGCTTCGCCTGTGCCCCTTTCCTGACGAACGTCAGCGCCCGCGCGCAGACCCGCGTCGGACAAGTGTAATCGCCCCCACGAGAAACGTCGAGCACTCTACCCAGCCGCGATTCTCGCCATTGACATTTTCGCTCATGATCTTTATACTTATCCGCGATGATACACCTACAAACAGTAAGCCCTCTCCTTCCTTCACCACTTTTCCATCATTGTGGTAAATGAAGACGCAGACACGGCGGGTTTCGTCCCGATCGTCCCGTGCTGCACAGCGTGGTTATTGATTTACTGGTGTTCTTCAAAGGCGTTTTTCGTAAGTTTTAAGCGGTTAAGCCGTTTGCCACTGGCAGCCAGCCAGGCACAGCAGAGCCAGGTGAGGCGCTTGCGCCCATCAATCCGCTGTGGATGTAGCTCACTGCTGGCAAACAGCCAATTGCTTTAGGTCCTGATTGGACAACGATAGGTAAACAATGGCACAAAATCTCCGTATCATCCCCCTCGGCGGCCTGGGGGAAATTGGCAAGAACATGACCGTCTACGAGTACGGCCGCAACATGATCATCGTAGATTGCGGGGTAATGTTCCCCGAAAGCGATATGTACGGCATCGACCTGGTGCTGCCGGATTACCGTTATGTAATCGAAAACCAGGATAAGCTGCGCGGGATCGTGATCACGCACGGCCACATGGACCACATCGCGGCGCTGCCCTACCTGCTGCGCCACGTCCAGGCGCCGATCTACGGCACGCCGCTGACGCTGGGGCTGATCGAGCGCCAGCTTCGCGAGAAGAACGTGCTGGAGCGCGCCGAGCTGATCCCGATGACGCAGGGGCAGCCGGTTCAACTGGGTGCGTTCCGCGTGACGCCGTTCGCCGTAGCACACTCGATCCCGGACTCGGTCGGCTTTGTGATTGACACGCCGGTCGGCGCGGTGGTGCACACCGGCGACTACAAGCTCGATGAGACGCCCGCGGGCGGCTACAAGACCGATTTTGACATGCTGCGCGCGCTGACGCCGAATGGTGTGCTCGCCATGGTGGCAGACAGTACCAACGCCGATCGCCCCGGTCGCACGCCGACCGAGCGCCTCGTCGCCGATACGCTCGACCGCCTGCTGGCCGACGCGGGCGACCAGCGTGTGATTATCGCGACGTTCTCTTCGCTGCTGGCGCGCCTACAGGAGATCATGCACCTGGCGCACAAGCACGGCCGGAAGGTCGCGCTGACCGGCCGCAGCCTGGTCGAAAACGTCAAGCTGGCCCGCGACCTGGGTTACCTCGACGTGCCCGAAGGGCTGATCGTGGAGCTGGACGCGCACGTTCCACCCTCGAAGATGCTGATCCTGTCGACCGGCTCGCAGGGAGAGCCGCGCTCTGCCCTGAACCAGATGGCGAACGACCTGCACCGCAGCCTGAAGGTTGGCCCTGGCGACCTGATCATCATCTCCGGTGGGACGATCCCCGGCAACGAGGAAACAGTCGGCCAGATGCTCAACAAGCTGTTCGAGCGCGGGGCCAACGTAATCTACGGCGCGATGGAGCAGGTTCACGTTTCCGGCCACGGCAGCCGCGACGAGATCCGCGCAATGATCGAAGCGGTCAAGCCGCGTTATCTGATCCCGGCTCATGGCGAGGCGCGTCACCTGTATCTGCACGCGCAGATCGCGACTGCCGCCGGGATGGCCGCCGACAACGTGTTTGTCCTGCAGGACGGCGCCCAGTGGCTGACCGACGGCAAGAACGCCTGGCTCGGCGAATCGATCCCGGTGGATGAGGTGCTGGTCGACGGGCGGCTGATCGGGGAGATCGGCGAGATCGTCATGCGAGACCGGCGCCGCCTGTCGCAAGACGGTTTCATCGTCGCGCTGATCCCGATCGACGACCGCAAGGAGCTGGTCGGCGAGCCGCAGATCGTCAGCCGTGGGTTCGTCTACCTGAACGGCGCGGAAGACCTGATGAACTCGGCGCGGCGTGAGATCAAGCAGCAGTACCGGCGCGGATCGCGCAGCGTCCAGCGCGCGCTGGAAGACTACTTCTACCGCGAGACGCAGCTTCGCCCGGTCGTCCTGCCGCAGTACATCCAGGTATAGCTGGCGGCAGCGATAAAGTAGCGGAAAAGCAATCAAAAGCGGCGAGAACACCGAGCTACTGGCCGGTATTCTTCGCTGCTTTTTCGTTGTAGTTCGCTGTGATACGCTGGCCTTCTACGGTGGCGGCAACAGCGGCGCGATCTCCGGGCAGTATGCCTGCGCGGCCTCGATCAGCGCCAGGTTGTCCCACTCGCCTGACGCGAACGCCAGTGCCCCATTCTCGTCGCGGCAAACGCCCGGTCCCTGCGCCGACGCGGCCATCGCCAGCAGGAAGCTTAAGCGCGGCGCGGCGAACGAGGTCCCACTGACCGGCCCGGACGAGCTCTCGAACTCGCCCGGCATCATCACTTCGCCGTAGTTCGAGATACGCTTCCGCTGGCCGGGAGCATCAGACTCCGCTTTGAGCAGCGGATCGTCGTTCTGTTTTTTCCACGGCGCGCTGGCGTGGAAGCCGGTCCCCGTGCTGGCACTGACGCTGACCACCTGGCCCCACGCGCCCGGCCAGAAGGGATAATCCAGCCCGAAATTGCCCGCCGCGGCGACCGGGATCACGTCCGCCGTGCGCGACGACAGCAACGTCTGGATCGGGTCGAGGTCGGTCGCCGTCTGCGCCTTCTGCGACATCACCGGGAAAACCGTGTCGTCGTAAAACATCACCGCGCGTTGGAACAGGCTGCGATAGCGATTCAGATTCTTGGCCTCGCGTGCGCTGAGCAGATCCCCACCCATTGCGGCGAACGCTTCTAGGTACTCGCACGGCATAATCGCAAAGCTCATGTTGATCACGTAAGCGTCCGCAGGGTTTGCATCCAGCGCATCCTCGATCAGCGCGGCAGCTTCTTCGGTCGTCGCGCCGTGAATGTCGACCGGCACGAGCGAGACAAACGCTCCGGCATTCGCGCTGGCGACCATTTCCTCAAGCTGCTCCATCACCAGATCGCCATGCGGCACGGTGATCGGATTCGCCGACACGCCGCGCACCGCGAAAGCCTGCCCTTCCAGGCTGATCGCGCAGGCTTCGTCTTCGGCGTAAGATTCGTCGGCGAGGTCGCTCAAGTCCGGGCTGGTGAAATCGTCCACCACCAGAATGACGACCTGATACTCGCCCTGCGCGTGGACCGGGCCAGCTCCGGCTGCGGGGATCAGCGCGACCAGCAGCGCCCCGGCGACGATCCAGCAGGCGATCCTTTGCAAGACTGTGCGCGTGCGTCTCATGATCGACTTCCCTTCTCCGGCAATCAGCCGGTCACTCCACCGAATAATTCGCGGATCGCATGTATGCAGTGACTTCCTCGGCTTTGGCGTGCATCCCGCTCTCGCGAAATAGAGCCAGCGCGCGGTCGAAACACTCGCGGGCAGACGTGTGATCGTCCAGCCGGTGATGGTCTTCGCCCATCGATTGCAGCGCGTGCGCCCGGTAGATGCGGTTATCCTGCGCTTCAGCGATCGCCAATGCGCGCCCGTGATGCTCCAGCGCGGCGGCAAACTGGCCGAGCGCGTGCTCCGCCGAGCCGAGGTTGAGCAGCGCGAAGAAATGCGCTTCGGGATCGTCCATCTGCTCGGCGAGCGCGGCTTCCTCAGCGAAATACCTGCGCGCTGCTTCGAAATCGCCCTGCGCCTGCGCGAAGTAGCCTTGATGCTCCAGCACGAACGCCAGCAGGAAGCCGTCGTCCAGTTCACGGGCGATCCGGTAGGCTGCGTCGAAATGCGCGGGCGCGTCGTCCTTGCCCTGATCGGCGCGCACCTTGCCGACCGCGCACAGCAGCAGCGCCTCGCGGTCAGGCCGCCCCAGCGCGCGTGCCAGATCGAGCGCGCCCTGGTACGCCTCAAGCGCATGAGGCAGATCGCCCCGGTCGTAATACGTGTTGCCGCGCTTGCCGAGCAGCGTGTGACGCGCCTCGTCGTAGGCCGGGCCGAGCGCGGCGGCAGCTTCGATCGCCGCATCCAGACGGCTGAGAAAGGCGGGCGAGTGGCCCATCGTGGCAAGATACGGCCCGCACAGCGCCAGCATCATCTCGACAAGGGACACGCGGTCGCCGGTGAGGGCGGCGTGCTCTGCCGCGCCGAGAAGGTTGCCGATCTCCGCGTCGAGCGCGGCGACCTCGGCCTGGTGCGCCAGCGTATACGCGTGGCAGGCTCTCACCACCGCGCCCCGGTCCCGCCCCAGACGCGCCGCAATCGTGGCCGCGTAGCTGTACGCCAGGTCGTGCACGCGGTAAACGGTCGTGCCGCCCTCTCCGCCCGTCTGACGCTCCACCAGCCCGCGCCGGTGCAGCACCGTCAGCGCATCCGCGATGGCGGATTCATCCCGATCCGTCAGCCGCGCCATCAGTTCGACCGTCGCGCCAGGCACGAACAGCTCGCCGAATGCGAGGAAGATCGCGCGCAGGTCTTCGTCCAGCGCATAGAGGCTCGCGTTGAGCAGCTCGGTGATGCTGGTCCGGCCCTCTTCCGCGAACGCGCCAGGCATGGCGATCGCGTGCGGCGCGGTGGCGATCCGGCGCAGCAACTCCGCTGTGCTGATCTGGTCGACCTTCAGCATCTTCCCGGCGACTTCCAATGCGAAGGCGTGATAGCCAAGCTGGCGGCACAATTCGTCCGCGGCCGCATCTTGCTCGAACTCGGAACCCGTGTAATAAGCGAGCGCGGCGCGGGCGTCCCCCGGCTCCAGCCGCCCGACCTCGACAATCTGATCGAGCGCATAGCGGTGCTGCGAGGTGACCAGGACGCTCATCTGGCGCGGCACGGCTTTCAGCACCTCGAACAGCGCCGGGCCGTCCCACGCATCGTCCAGCACCAGTAGCGACACTTCCGAGCCGGACAAAAGGCGGCGTAACACCTTCGGACGCTCGGCGTCAGTCGCGCTGGCGACCGCAGGCTGCCCGTCGAGCGGGCGCGCCAGCGCCTCGTACAGACTCCGCGCCGGGTCGCTGCCAACATGCAGCCACAGGACCGCGCCCTGCCCGTCGTCAATCCAATCCGCCGCGATGGTCGCGGCGAGCGCGGATTTGCCCATTCCGCTGAAGCCCTGCAACAGGACGCGCCCCCCGTCTTGCAGCAGGCCATGCACCCGGCGGACCATCTCGCGCCGCCCGATCAGCTTGCGCGGCAGGTTCGGCACTTCCTCGGCTTCGTCGGCGAGGATCGCGCTCGTCGCGCCGGGCCTGCGTGCAAGGCGATCTTGCAGCCAGACTTCGAGCGAATGGCGCACCTGCTCCGCCAGGTCGTCCAGCGTCTTAAACCACTTGGGCGTGATGCCGGTAATCACGTCGCTCTGCGCGTTGAGGAAGGCAGTCAGGCGCGGATCGCGCTTGCCCGAGTCGACATCTTTGACATAGATGTGCCGGTCAATCCCCCATTCGCTAGCGCGCTCGAACTCGTCTACCGTCCACTCGCCGTACTCGTTCCAGAACAGGCCGATGTATAGTGCCGACTGCCTCAGCGCGTCCAGATACACGTCGCGGATCGAGCGGTTCGCGGCAGGCGCGTCGGCCTCGAAGGTCCACGCGCGCAGCGTCACCAGCTCGTGCCCCACCTCGGACACCAGCCGGTGCAGCAGTTCACGCTCCGGCGCAAGCTCTTGCATCTTGGAGCTGATAAAAACCTTTAAATCTGTGGTCATCAGGAACCGGCGTTTCTTTAGTTGTGTTGTCGGTCAGGCTGCCCTGCTCTCCATTATAGCGGACCTTTCCCGCCGGGCGGCGTGCGCCTCAGATTAAACAAATTTAATCGGCGTTTTACGGAGCGTTAAACGCCCCTAAACGTCCGCTGAACCTGCCGCCGCTATGCTCTCGCGTGGTGGGTGGGAGAGCACGGTGGAAAGGGGCTGCCGGATTTTCCGGCGACGATGACGAAAGATCCTCAACGCATGCAGCGGCGCAGTCGATGGGCGGGCGGACTGCTAGCGCTCGTCCTGGTGTGGGCTGCGCTCAGCGGGTGCGCGTCTTCTGCAGCAGGTGATGAGCCGGGCACTACCGCGCGCGCCATCCAGAATAAAGGCTCCGACACGCTGGTAAACGTCGCGCTGGCCTGGGCCGAAGCATACCGCGAGGTCGCGCCGGACGTGGCGATCGCCGTGACGGGCGGCGGCTCCGGCACCGGGATCGCGTCGCTGATCAACGGCACGGTCGACATCGCCAACGCCTCGCGCGACATCAACCCGGACGAGATCGCGGCGGCGCGCGCCAGCGGAATCGAGCCGGTCGAGTTCGCCGTCGCAATTGACGCGTTGGCGGTAATCGTCCACCACGACAACCCGGTCGACCGCCTGACGCTTCCCCAGCTTGCCGACATCTACACCAGACGCATCACGAACTGGAAAGACGTTGGCGGGCATGACGCACCGATCGTGCTCGTCTCCCGCGAGAGCAATTCCGGCACGCACGTCTATTTCCTCGAAGAAGTCGTCCGCCTGGGCGATCCCGACAACCGCGACATTTTTGCCGCCCAAACGCTGATGATGCCGTCCTCGGTCGGGATCACGAGCGAGGTTAGCCGCAACGTCAACGCCATCGGCTATGACGGGCTGGGCTACGTCACCGAAGAAGAAAAGATTCTCGCCATTGCCCGCGACGACGCATCACCCTACGTCCTGCCCTCGATCGAAACTGCCGCTGATGGCAGCTATCCGCTGGCCCGCTTCCTGTACATGATCACTGCCGGAGAGCCGCAGGGCGTCATCGCGGACTACATCGACTGGATCCTCGGCCCCGAGGGGCAGGCGATTGTGGCGGACCTGGGCTTTGTGCCCATCGGCGAGGGATAAGCGAGAGATAGTTTATGAACCTGACGCAGTTTGCCAAAGAACGCTACGCCGAGGCGGCGGTCCGCGCTCGACCGGCAGGCAACCGGATCCGCCAGCGCTGGACGGAGTTCCTGGTTGAAGGGATGATTCAGCTCTCCGGCGTCTCGACGATCGTGATCGTAGCGCTGATCTTCCTGTTTCTGCTGCGCGAAGGGCTGCCCACCTTCCTCGACATCCCGCTGCGGCAGTTGTTCGGCGGCCGCTGGTACCCGATCGAGGGGCTGTACGGGCTGTGGCCACTAATCGTCGGCTCGCTGATCGTCACGGTGGGCGCGGTGGTGATTGCCGTGCCGCGCGGCCTGACGACCGCGATCTACCTGGGGGAGATCGCGCCGCCGTGGCAACGCGAGATCCTCAAGCCGCTGATCGAAGTGCTGGCGGGCATCCCGTCAATTGTGCTCGGCTTCCTGGGCTGGGTCGCGCTGGCGCCGATCGTGCAGAGCCTCGGCGCGCCGACCGGCCTCACCGCGCTGACCGGCTCGCTGATCCTGGCGTACATGGCGCTGCCGACGATCATCAGCATCTCGGAAGATGCGCTCTACGCCGTGCCGAAGGAGTATCGCGACGGCGCGCTGGCAATCGGCGCGACGCAATGGCAGACGATCTGGCGCGTGGTGCTGCCCGCCGCACGGTCCGGCCTGGCGATGGCGATCATGCTCGGCATCGGGCGCGCGATCGGCGAGACGATGGCCGTGATGATGGTCACCGGCAACGCCGCGTTCGTGCCCGAACTCGGCCTGGACATGCCACTCAGCCCGGTCCGCACCATGACCGCGACCATCGCGGCGGAAATGGGCGAAGTGGCGCAGGGCAGCCAGCATTACAGCGTGCTGTTTGGGATCGGCATCGTCCTGTTCGTGATCACCTTCGCGATCAACATGCTCGCCGGGCGGCTGGTCGGCGTGACGGTGCGCCGGAAAGGGGGAAGCGTATGACCCGCCAGCATACGCAGAAAATCGCGGTTGCGTTGATCACTGCCTCGGCGGTGCTGGTCGTCATCCCGATCATCGCAGTGATCGCGTATATCGTCGTGCAGGGCGCCGGGGCGATCAGTTGGGAGTTTCTGACCGCTCGCCCGCGCAACGGCATGACCGAGGGCGGCATCATGCCCGCGATCCTCGGCACGCTGATCCTGACGCTCGGCACGTCAATCGTCTGCATCCCGCTCGCGCTCGGTGCCGCGATCTACCTGGCGGAGTACGCGAAGGATAACCGGCTGACGCGCTGGGTCCGCCTGGCGATTGTCAACCTGGCGGGCATCCCGTCGATCGTCTACGGGCTGTTCGGGCTGGGCGCGTTCGTGCTGTTCATGCAGTTCGGCACGTCGATCCTGGCCGGGTCGCTGACGCTTGGCATCATGACGCTGCCGGTTGTGATCAGCACGGCGGAAGAAGCGATCCTCTCCGTCCCGCAGGAGTTCCGGCTGGTCAGCCAGAGCCTCGGCGCTACCCGCTGGCAGACAATCCGCCATCAGGTGCTACCGCACGCCCTGCCGGGGATCATCACGGGCGTCATCCTGGGGCTGAGCCGCGCCGCCGGGGAAACTGCGCCGATCCTGTTCACGGTCGCCGCGTTCTACCTGCCGACGCTGCCAAGCTCGATTAGCGATCAGACGATGGCGCTGCCCTACCACCTCTACGTGATTGCGACGCAGGTGCCGGGGATGCCGCTCTCCGTACAATACGGGACGGCGCTGGTCCTTCTGCTGCTTGTGTTGTCGCTGACGCTCGTCGCGACCATCATCCGCACGCGCATGCGCCGCCGCCGGGACTGGTAAGCCATGAACATTCCGCCCAAGCTCGAAGTGCAGAACGTCTACTTCACCTATGCCGACGGGACCGAAGCCCTGCGAAACGTCTCGCTGAAGATCGACCCCTTTCAGATTTTTGTGCTGTTCGGCCCGGCCCGCGCCGGGAAGACCACCCTGCTGCGCCTGTTCAACCGGCTCTCCGACCTGATCGAAGGCGCGACGGTGCAGGGCTCAGTGCTGTTCAACGGGCGCGACGTGTTCGCGCGCGGCACGGACGTGATCGATCTGCGGCGGCGGATCGGAATGGTCTTCGCCGTGCCCACGCCCCTGCCCGGCACGATCCGCGAGAACCTGACCTATGGGCTGAGGATGGCGGGTATCCGCAACCGCGACGAACTGGAAAGCCGCATCGAGCGCTCGCTGACGCAAGCCGCGCTATGGGACGAAGTGAAGGACCGGCTCGACCGCCCCGCCTCGGCGCTGTCCGGCGGGCAGAAGCAACGCCTGTGCATCGCGCGCAGCCTCGCGCTGGAGCCTGAGGTGCTCATTCTGGACAATCCGACCTCGGGCCTCGACCCGCTCTCGACCGCGATGGTCGAAGAAAGCCTGCACGAACTGAAACAGCGGTACACGATCATCATGGTTCCCCACAGCGTGCAGCAAGCGGCTCGCGTCGCGACCCGCGCTGCGTTCATGCTCGACGGCGAGATCATCGAAGTGGGCGACGGAGACCAGATCTTCGGGCAGCCGCAGGTGAAGCGAACGGAAGACTACGTGACAGGACGGTTCGGCTGATGGCAACCGATCACGCTCCCAAGATCAAAGTGCGGGATTTCAGCTTCTACTACGGGGATTTCCGCGCACTCAAGGGCCTGACCCTCGACATCTACGAGAACGAGATCACCGCGCTGATCGGTCCGTCCGGCTGCGGCAAATCGACCTTTCTGCGCTCGATCAACCGCATGAACGACACGATCCCCGGCGCCCGCGCCACCGGCCAAATCATCCTCGACGACCAGAACATCTATGATCCGCTGGTGGATGTGACTGAACTGCGCCAGCGTGTCGGCATGGTTTTCCAGCGCCCGAACCCGTTTCCGCAGTCGGTCTACGACAACGTCGCGTTTGGACCGCGCGTGCTGGGTATGAAGGGTGACCTGGACGACATTGTCCGCGAGAGCCTGGTCGCCGCCGGGCTGTGGGACGAAGTCAAGCACCGGCTGAACGGCCCTGCGCTGGCGCTCAACCCCGGCCAGCAACAACGGCTGTGCATCGCCCGCGCGATCGCCGTCAAGCCGGACGTGATCCTGATGGACGAGCCGTGCTCCGCCCTCGACCCGGTCGCCACGCTGCGCGTCGAAGACCTGATGCACGAGCTGTCGGAGAACTACACGATCGTCATCGTGACGCACAACATGCAGCAGGCCGCGCGCGTCTCGCACCGGACCGGCTTCTTCTGGCTGGGCGAGCTGGTCGAGTTCGACCTGACCGAGCGCATCTTCAGCACGCCGCGCGAGTCGCTCACCGAAGCGTACATCACCGGGCGGCGCGGCTAGGATTCTGCCCGCGCTTCGATTACACTTGAGCATAAGCAGCCGGTCACACCGATCGGCCTGCGACCCATTTGCAGACGCGACACGCGTCAGAGGATGGCTGGTATGTCACTGCGGGAACGATTTGACCGAGAACTGAAAGACGTGCGCCAGAGCGTCATCGACATGGCGCAGTTGGTTTACGACCAACTAGTCCTCGCGCTGCAAGGTATGGAGACGCTCGACGCCGACATTCCGGAGCGCATCTTCGCGTTCGATGAGAAGGTCAACGAGACGCGCTTTAACATCGAAACGCGCTGCTTCCGCCTGATCGCCACGCAGCAGCCAACCGCGGGCGATCTACGCTTCGTGATCGCTGCGATGAACATCATCATCGACCTGGAGCGCATGGGCGACAAGGCGAAAGACATCGCTGCGACTATCGCGCAGCTTCAACGCTCCCCGAAAACCGTCCGCAGCGCCGGGCTGGAGCGCATGAGCAAGCTGGTGAAGGCGATGCTGCAAAGCTGCATCCAGGCGTACGCCAACGACGACATCGCGCTCGCCCGGCAGGTCGCAGAGCGCGACGCCGAGCTAGATGCGATGTTTCGGGAAATGTTTGACGAGATGATCGAGCTTGCGGTGGAGTCAAAGAAGGGCAAGAAGATCACCGCCTCGTTCGGCGTGATCCAGGCCGCGCAACACCTGGAGCGGATCGGCGACCTGGCGACCAACATCGCCGAGCGCGTGATCTATACCGTCACCGGTACCATCGAGGAAATGAACATCCACACCTACAAGCCGGCGGACCAGGCGACCGAATAGCCCGCCGCTGTTTCCTACCGCGCGATAAAGCGAGCCGCCCGGGATGGTGTATCCCGGGCGGCTGCGTGTCTGTTGGCACAGACTTATGCTTCGCGGTCCGGTGGAACCGGGTAGGCGAAGCGAAAGAAGTTCTCCGGATCGTAGGCTGCTTTCACGCGCTGCAGCCGGTGATACGCCTCGGTAGAAAAAGCATCGACCGTGTGCTCATCTGCCTCGTCCTTGCCGAGGAAGTTCAGAAACACGCCGGGAATGTGCGGCGCCAGCGCCTGCTTGAACTCCGCGATGTACGCCTCAACCTGCTCCTTCCGCTCGGGTGTCGGCGTCAGCGCGACCACGCTCAGCGCCAGCGGCGCGTCACGATGGCCGAGGGCGTTCGCATCCGCGTGGACGCGAGCAATCGCCCCGCCCGTGTGCCGCACTTCCGTCGCAACCAGCAGCGGCGGCAATCCCTCTTGTGGAAGCGTGTAGCGCAGAATCGTGTCGATCGTCTCGTCGTCCAGGTCGCTCAACCACGAACCGGACGACACGCCAGGGACCGGTTCTTCCGGGTCTTTGCTAATCGACGCAACCTCAAGAAACGGCATTGCGCGGAAACTGCTCATGATCGGCGGCATCCAGTCCAGCCAGTATTTGACCAGCGCCTCGCCTTGCTCCAGCGGGCCAACGTAACAGCCGCGCAGGATCACGCCCGACTTGCCGCGCAGAAACTCCGGAATTTGCGGAAGTGAAGGGAAGTTCATCGTCACGATCGAGGTCGTCAGCTCGTCCGGCGCAGACGCGATCCAGTCGCGATAGCGCTGATAGACTTCCTTCGCCACCTCGATCGGGTACAGCATATCGCCGCCGTAGACGGTCGACACCGGATACAGGCGGATTTCCATGCCAGTCACAACCCCGAAGCCGCCACCGCCGCCGCGCAGCGCCCAGAACAGGTCGCTGTTTTTCGTCTCGCTGGCCTCGATCAGACGCCCATCGGCGGTGACGACCTCGAAGCGCAGCACGCTGTCGATCGCCATGCCGTACTTGCGCGCCAGCCAGCCCATCCCGCCGCCGAGCGTGTACCCGACCGCGCCCACATCCGGCGAGGAACCGAGCAGCGGCGCGAGGCCATGCTCCTGCGCTCTGGTGAGCACTTCGCCCCACTTCAACCCGGCGCCGATCCACGCCGTCTGGGTTTCAGGGTCGATTGCGAGTTCGTTCAGGCGCGAGGTGAGCACCAGCAGCGCGCCATCCGCCGGGTTAACCACGCCGTGACCGGTCGCCTGCACCGCGATCGGCAGGTCCTCGGCGCGAGCGAATCGCACAGCTTCCACCACATCCGCCGCGTTCGCGGCGCGGACGATGAGCGCGGGATACTGATCCACGACGCGGTTCCATGCCAGCCGCGCCTCTTCATAACCGGCGTCTTCCGGTGCGAAAACCTCGCCTTGCACCGTCTGCCGTAAAGCTTCCAGTCGCTCAGTCGCGACGTCGATCATCGTGCGGGTCGAAGGCATTACTGTTCCTCCTGACTACGTTTCAGAGGACGTATCTCGCACCGCTACCAGAATATTCTGCCGCTTCAAGCGCCACATCCGACTTTTGGCGGAGATGGCATCCGACCTGAGACCGAGAAAAAAACAGGCTCCGCTGATGGCGGAGCCTGCCTGCATACCCGATTCGAAGCGCAGCCGCTAGCCCTTGACCGCCCCGGCCGTCAGGCCCTTGATGAACTGCTTGGACATCAGCAGGTACAGGATCAGCACCGGCCGCGACGCCAGCGAGAGCGTGCTGAGGATCGCGTTCCAGTCCGTCTGGTACTGGCCGAACAGCAGCGAGACGCCATACGTCACCGTGCGGGCGTTCTCCGCGCGCGTGAGGATCAGCGGGAACCACAGGTCGTTCCAGATCGGGATCATGTTGAACACGGTGACGGTCGCCAGCGCGGGCCGTGTCAGCGGGAGCATGACCTGCAAAAACACGCGAAACTCAGACGCGCCATCCATCCGCGCCGCGTCGATCAGGTCGTTTGGCACGCCGCGCATAAACGTCGTCAGCACAAAGACCGTGATCGGCAGCCCCATCGCCACATAGATCGGGATCAGCGCGGCGATGCTGTCGCTGAGGCCCAGGTCCTGCACGATGGTCACGAGGTTAATCGTGCCCAGGCGGATCGGGATCATCATGCCCGCGACGAAGTACAGATAGATCGCGGCGGACGTGCGCCCGCGCCAGTTCGCCAGCGCATACGCCGCCAGCGAGCCGACCGCGAGAATCAGCAGCAACGAGATGATCGTCACCGTCAGGCTGTTGCGGAAGTAGATGTCGAAATTGCCGTCGATCCAGGCGTTTCGATAACCCTCAAACGTGCGGATGTCGCTCGACGGCCAGCTAAACGGCGCGCGGAAGATCTCGCGCCGGTCTTTCAGCGAGTTGACGAGCATCGTCCACAGCGGCGCCAGCACCACCAGCGACCAGGTGATCAGGATGATATGCGAGGCGACCTGCCCGAGGAAGCTATCAAACCGCCAGCGCCGGATGGTCCGGTCCAGCAGAGGGCTGTGCAGCCGCTCGCGCCGCCCGATTCGTGGGACGCCCGCGAACCAGTAGACCAGCAGCACGCCCGCCAGCGCCAGCGCCCCGATCACCTGCCCGGCGCCGCTGTCCAGCGCGCCCGCCGCAGCCGTCAGCGCCGCGCCCGCCAGCCCGATCAGCGCGCCAAGCCAGGTCGCCACGTCGAGATCCGTGTCGTCGCGGGTGAAGCGCGGCGTCACCAGCCCGCCAACCGCCGCGCCGAGCAGCAGCCAGCCGAGCACCCCGGCATTCCCTACAATCCAGGACAGCACGTCGATCATAGCACTGCCCCTTCCTCACCCTTGCCGCGTGACCACAGCAGCCACATCACGACGCCGGTCATCAGGATCAGGAACGTTACGGTCGCCACCGCTGCGCCGATCCCCATGTCCGGCCGGGCGACAGGATGCTCGCCCGCGATCGCGGTGCGATAGAAGAAGGTGCCCATGATGTCCGTCGAGTAGTTGGGCGGGCCGGTCGCGCCCATCATGGCGTAGACCACGTCGAACGCGTTGAAATTGCCGATAAACGTGAGGATCGCGACGATGGCAATAATCGGGCGCAGCAGCGGCAGCTTGATGCGCAGCCAGATTTGAAAGCCATTTGCCCCGTCGACGTGCGCCGCCTCGGTTAGCTCGTCGGGGATGTTGATCAGCCCGGCCAGGAACATCATCGTCGGCAGGCCAACCCACTGCCACGACGACACCAGAGACACCACGATCAGCGCCCACTTTTCGTCGCCGAGCCAGCTATCAAACCACTCGGGATGGCCGATCCCTTCCAGCAGCGCCTTGAGCATCCCCCAGCGCGGATTGAGGATCAGCCGCCAGAGGAATGCGGTCAGCAGCACGGACATCGTCGCCGGAATGAAGATAATGCTGCGGTAGACGTTGCGGCCGAACAGCCTGGTCTGCGCCAGCAGCGTCGCAAACAGCAGGCCAAGCGTGTTCTGCACGGCCATGTGAATCCCGAAGAAGACGAACGTGTTGCCGAGCGCGTTGAAAAAGCGATCTTTCCAGATCGGGTTGGTGAACAGATCGACGTAATTCTGGAAGCCGACGAACTCTTCTGGGCGAAGCCCCGTCCCGGTATACAGGCTGAGGCGTATCGAGTTGATCAACGGATACGCCATGAAGACCGTGTACACCACTAATGCGGGAATGAGGAACAACACCCAGGCTCGACGGCGCGGCGCCTGCCAGTCCCCGGCGAAACCGAGTGTGCGTAACGAGTTCTCAAGAACACCCATCGCGGGCAATCCACTCTAGTTCTATGAAGGTCACTGGCTTGTGAGAAGTGATCTCAGCGTACTGGATAAAACCAGGCAAGTAGCGGTTAGCAATGAGCGGATAGCAACAACCAGAGCAAACAGTTTCTGCGTCTACCACGCTGGCGGAAACGGATCGCACCCGCGCCGATTAAGCGTCTTTTGGCTAACTGCTAACAGCTACTCGCAAACTGCTTTGTCTATTGCGAGAAAAACCATCGCCCGACAGGTGCCGGGCGATGGTGCTCGACCTAACGTAATCCGGCGTCCTCGCGCTTACGCCGCGCGAACATTACCCGGCGGTCGGGCAGTTCTGCGCCGGCTCGAACCACTGCGCGAGACCTTCCTGCAGGCTATCGGCCGCTTCCTGCGGCGTCATCGTGCCGTTCAGGACCGCGATCGCGTTGTCCTGCATCAGCGTGTAACCATCCGGCGAGCCGTCCAGCAGCCCTTCCCACGCCCAGCGCACGTCCTGGCCGCGCCCCTCGTTCAGGGCGATGAAGGCCGCCGCGTGCGGGTTGTCGATCTCAGGCGCCTGCTGGTTCAGCGGGAAGAAGCCCGGCAGCAGATTCGCAAACAGGTTCGCGAACTCGGCGGTCGTCATCCACTCCAGGAACAGACGCGCTTCCTCGGGGTGCTCGGTGTTGGCGTTCATGCCCATCCCGGCGTCGAGGTGGAAGGTTACATATTCCTCTTCCTGGCCCTCAGGCGCAGGCACGGCGAAGACGCTCCACTCAAAGTCCGGCTCTTCCGACTCGAAGAACGGAATGTCCCACGAGCCGCCCAGCCACATGCCAGCCTCGCCGAGCAGGAAGATCTGCTGGCTGTCGTAGTAGGTCAGCGCCTGCTGATCTTCGGGGAAGTACGGCGCAAGGTCCGCCACCGCCTGGAAGGCCGCGACCGCGTGCTCGTCGTTGAAGCAGCGCTCGCCGTTCAGGTACGCCATACGGCCTTCGTACCCCCCAATGAAGGTCGGGGCGAGGTTCATGAACACGATCTCAGCAATCGTCCAGGGCTCGCCGCTGGCGTTGGCAAAGCCGTCATAGCCGTTGTCCTTCAGCGTCTGCGCGGCGGTCAGCAGTTCTTCCCAGGTCTCCGGAACTTCGATCCCAAGCTCGTTGAACAGATCCACGTTGTAGTAAATGCCATGCGACACGGCGATGAACGGCACGCCGTACTGCACGCCGTCTTCCGTCCGCCACACCGACAGCGCCTGATCGCTGAACGCTTCATTGAGGCCCGGCAGGTCGCTGATGTCGGCCAGGAAGCCCTGGTCGTACAGGCCGCGACCGGTCGCGAACGAGCGCAGGTACATCAGGTCCGGCGCGGTGCCGGTCTCAAACTGGGTCTGCAGCGTCGCGTTATAGTCGGGCGGATTGGTGGGGTCAAACGTAATCGTGATCCCCGGATGCTGCTCTTCAAACGCGTCGATCAGCGCTTCCATCTGAGCGACATCGTCCACACGCCACGATCCCATGACCAGGTTCACTTCTTCCTGGGCCGAGAGTGAGACCGGCGCCATGGCTACCACCAGCGCCGCCAAAATAGCCAGAACAAGCAATTTCTTCACGGTATCCTCCAATGAGAAATCCGATGCGGTTGCATCGACCCGGAAAATAAGTAAGTTCGCGTGTCACGGTGACACAAACGTACATAAATGAGTATACTCTCCGCCGAAAACGCGTCAAATCTTTAGCGGCCGGGCGGCGCAACTTGCTTGCCCGGCAAACGCTCCTTTGAGGAAGGTTTTTGATGAACGGAAAAGAACGCATCGCGGCAGCCATGCGTCACGAGATCCCCGACCGTGTGCCGCTGATGTGCCAGCTTGCGCTGGGGCATTACTTCTTAAACACGGACCTGCGCCCGCACGAAATCTGGTTCACCAGCGAAGGGTTCGCCGAGGCGCTGGTCACGCTCCAGCGGCGCTACCACTTCGACGGCATCCTGATCAACATCCCCGGCCGCGATCCCGCCTGGCGCGAGAGCGTCGCCGCCATCGAGGAATCGTCTGACGGGGAGATCGTGCGCTGGAAAAACGGCGACCGGACGCTCATCCCGTGGGACGACAACGCACAGCACTACCCCGCCGACTCCACGCGTGGCCGCCCGACGTTTGACGAGTTCGACCCGGATCGCGACTTCGACCGGATCGACGACTGGACGCTGTACACCTGGGGTGTGTATCACACCCCGGCGCTGCCCGGTAAGGAACGGGGGCTGCTACGCGAGCCGCCGGACTACTTCTTCCGCACAATCGACCTGGTCAAGCAGCAGGTGGGCGACACGGTGTCGGTGCACGGCGAGGTGTTTTCGCCCTTCACGCACCTGATGGAGTTATTCAGCTACGAAGACGCCTTGACGCACCTCGCGCTCGACCCGGAGAAAGCCGAAGCGATCCTCGACCGGCTGACCGAGGCGAGCATCGCGTGGGGGCTGGCGCAGGCGCGGCACGGCGTCGACGCGGTGCTGGTGTCGTCGGCGTATGCGGGCGGCGGATTCATCTCCCCGCGCATGTACCGGCGCTTCGTGCTGCCGTACGAGCAGCGCATGATCGCCGCGATCCACGAGGGCGCACCGGGCGTTCCGGTCTACACGCACACCTGCGGCCACCTCAACGATCGGCTGGAGCTTCTGATGGAAACCGGCACCGATGGGGTGGACACGCTCGATCCGCCGCCCATCGGGGACACCGAACTAGCCGACGCCAAGCGCCGCATCGGGGATAAGATGTTCATCAAGGGGAACATGAACTCGGTGTATCTGCTGCAAGCGCAGTCGCTCGACGAGGTGCGCGAGCACGCCCGCGAGCGTCTGCGCGACGGGATGCCCGGCGGCGGCTACATCCTCAGCACGGCGTGCTCGGTGTCGCCGCGCGTCGCGCCCGAAAAGCTCGAGGCGCTGTTCGAGCTGGTCGAATCCGAAGGCCGCTACGAGGCGTAACCGTTCCCGCGTTTATAGGGGCCGGGCAACCCCGGCCCGTGTGTTTCTCCGACAGCCAACAATTTACCAGGCAACAAAACGGGCGGAGCAAGCTCCGCCCCTACATAACCCGCCTGAGCGGGAACCTGTCCCTACTCCGCAGCGCGGTAGACCGGATCCGCCGTGCCAAGCTGGTAGTCGGTCATCGCGGATTCCTGCCCCAGCACCGCGCGCACGAAGTCCGGCCACCAGTTGACCTGCTCGCCGTTTTCCTCGTACTGCGCCAGCGCGCTCTCCGATTCGGTCGCCATGCGCTGGCCCAGGCGCACGATCTCGTCGCGGCTGAAACTGTGCGCGTCCAGCAGCCAGCGCCGCCCGATTTGCGCGTGGAGCACCTCGTCCGCCCAGTCATAATCCTGGAAGGCGGTCGCCAGTTCGTCCTTCGCGTCGATCGCCACTTCCCACTCGTATTTCTTGCCGGTCTTGGCGGGCATCAGGCTCTGCTCGATGGTGTAGAGGACGGCGTGCGCCTCAATTGGAGACATATGCAGATTCAGGCGTAGCGCAAAGCCGGGATGCAGCGGGATCTCGCGCTTCCAGTCGATGCCCTTGCTCTCGAAGTAGACCGCGCCCATCATCGCATGACGCGCCTCGTCCCAAAGCTGGCGGCACATATCGACGTAGTAATCCCACGGCATATCCTCCGCCTCGGCGATCATGCGCGCCATCGCCTCGGGAACGTCCATTTCCAGCGTGCGCTTGCACATCAGCGCGAGCGTCTTTTCCTCAACCGGCACACCCGGCGTGCGCGCTACCTCGTGCGGCGGGAAGATGAAGTTCCACCGCCCGACGAAGCGCTCGTCGCGACGCGGGAAGAAATCAGGCTGGAATGGCCCGGTCGCGCGCGGCTCCGGCAGCGTCTCCGGCGCGGGACGGTCGTTCATAATCCCGCCCGCCGCGTCGAGATACGCGCTCAGATGCTCGGCCCACGCATCCGCCCGCGCGCGGTCCTCGTCGGTGACGACCACCGCATCAATCGCCGCCTTGCCCCACGCCAGCGCATCCTCTTCTTCCATGATGGCATAGCGCAGCACGCGGCGCGTCGGGTGGTCCACCAGCGGATTGCTGTGGTCGTAATGCGTGCGATAGGCGTCGAGCAGCGCGGGCTTCAGCACGCCGTACAGCCCCACCAGCTTTTCGAGCGTGTCCGCCGAGCGCCAAAGCTCCTCAAAGAAACGGTCGATCCGCTCGTCCGGGCTGATGTCCATGCGCGGCGGGGGATTGCGCATCTCGCTAATCCGCTCGCGGAACAGCCGCGCATGGTCCGCATCCTGGTAGAGGTGCAGGCTGATCGCCTCTTTGACTTCCCACTCCGGCGTGGGGTTGAGCCAGTACAGCCCGGTTTCCATCGCCCGCTTTTCGATCCAGGCGTAACGGAGCATCAGCGCGACGTTGTCCGCGACGCTGTAACCGGGCCGGGCCGCTTCCTCGTAGCTACAAAGACCTGCCAGGGTCGGAATTGCCATGATCGTGTCTCCTTCGTCTCACCCGCGCGAGCGCGTCGCCGCAAGCCGAACCGCTGCCGATTATATGATTTTCGTCTTCGTTATAAAAATATTACCCCGAACGCTCCGCGACGATCCATCCGATCGGGCCGATTCCCGCGTATGGACTCTATAGAAGAGGGAATCAGAAGCAGCAAAACGAGTGTTTTACGGATACTGAGTATGAGAAGGACATGGATCAGGCTTGCGCTGGTGGGGTGGCTGATAGGGCTGATGCTCGCCGCCCCGGCGCTGGCCGAAATCGCCCGTTAGGGGACGGGGCGTTGGGGACCGTGACCAGACCTACCGCATAACAGGCACATACTCCCTCCCTCACACGACCGGGAGACTCGCGCGCGGAGTCTCCCGGTCCGATTCAGGGGATCCATACCGGATTCGTGTCGTCTGCCGTGCTGGTCGTCACGCGCCGCAAGCCCGAGCCGTCGGCGTTGATGACATAGAGTTGAAGGTGCAACGCCTCGTGGTTGGAGCTGAACGCGATCTGCCGCCCATCTGGCGACCACGCGGGGACGTAGCCAAACGCCTGATCGGTCAGCAAGCGACGCTCGCCGGTTTCCAGGTCGTAGAGGTGCAGCCGGTTGTAGCCGTCCTGTGCGGACGTAAAGACGAGATACCGCCCATCAGGTGAGAAGTCCGGCGCGTCGTCGCGGAACCGGTTGAACGTCAGCCGCCGGAGCAAGCCGGTTTCGACATTAAGCAGAAACAACTCGCTGTCGTGGTAATCATGCCGCCGGTCGGACGGCTTCGCACCAAACGCCAGCCACTCGCCATCCGGTGACCAGGAGAGCGTCGGCGTGGTCGCCCAAAACTCGCCCAGCTCGACGCGCTCCCAGGTGATCATCGAGATCATGCTAAGCTGCCTGCGCCGCCCGGTGGTTAACCGCCACGACGCCAGCCACTCACCATCCGGCGAGGCTGCGTAGCGGTCCGCGTTAAGACCGTTATATCCACTCAGGACGGTGTCTTCGCCGGTTTCCAGATTGACGACCCGAGCCACGCCGTTACGGCTGTATGCGAGGCGTTGCGCAGCCTCCGGCGCGGGTGTTGGCGCCTGGAAATCGGCTCCGCCGCCTAGGCCCGCGCTCGCAATGGGTACAAGCCCAAACCCCGCGCCGAGCGCAAAGATCACCAGCGCGCGCAGCGCAGCGGCCCGCGCACAAGCGCGGAACAGACGCTTCATGGCTCACCTTCTAAGCGTTCTGCTGTTCGCAGAAGCCGAAAACGGCTCCTTGTCTTGGCTAAGCGCTAACCGCTTCAAGCACATACGGGATCGTCTGCGGGCCTTGCGGCAGCACGCAGACCGTCATTCCCTCGCCATAGCGCTCGCGAAGCTGCTCCAGCGCCGCGCCAATATCCCGGCAGGGCGTCAGCAGCGCATCCCGAAGCTGCGCGTCGGTCAGGTTGTGGCTGTAGAACAGGATGTCCGCCCGCTCCGCGACCAGCGCCTGAACCTGCACCTGCCACATATCCTGCGACGCGAAGCCCGGCGCGCGGACCATGCTCAGCACGTCGGCGGTGCTGCGCGCCTCGGCCAGCAGGCGCCGGTACTGCCCGTGATCCGGCAGCCCGTCCCAGCAATCCGCCGCGATGATGATCGTCCCGCCGGGGCGGACCACCTGCGCCGCCGCGCTCATGCCTTTGACCGACTGGTACACGTTCAGGTCAAGCGGGTAGCCGGAGTTGCTGGTGATGACCACATCGAACGGCTCCGGCACGCCGCGCATCGCGTGCTCTTTGACGTACGCGCAGCCTTGCGCGTGCGCCGCTTCGAGATCCCCCGCGAACACCGCCGTGATCTGCTTGTCGCGGTTGAGCGTCACGTTGACGAGAAACGTATTCGGGACCATCTGCGCCGCCGCGCGCACATCTTCCCACAGCGGATTGCCATCGGTGATGCCCCAGCGCGCACGCGGATCGTCGATGTGCGCCGCGCGATGGTTGTGCATGATCGTGTCCAGCCGCGCCAGACCAGGCATCACCGCCTTGCCGCCGCCCGAAAACCCGGCGAAGAAGTGCGGCTCGATGAAGCCGGTCAGGATATGCACGTCGCACTCGACAAACTCGCGCAGCAGCCAGATCGTGTTGCCGCCGGGCGTCTCGCCCACACGGACGTGCGCATCTTCGGCGCGCGCGTCGTTCTGCACGATGCGCAGCCGCTCCACGATTCCGTCGCCGAGCATCCGTCGCAGCTCATCGTAAGTGTTGGGACGATGCGTGCCAGTCGCGTTGAACAGGGTGATCTGCGCGTCCGGCACGTGCGACAGCGCGCGCAGAATCGCCGGGATGATGATCTCGTTTGGGGTCGGGCGCGTGATGTCGCTGAAGACGATCCCCACCCGGTCCGACGAGTGGACGCGCTCCGCCAGCGGCGCAGATCCGATCGGCGCGGCGAGCGCCCGATCCAGCAGCCCGGCCGGGTCCGGCACGCCCGGCACATAGTGCGGCTCGATCACGGTCACGTTCAGATCGTCGGGCAGCGTCAACGGCAACCCTGTTTTTCCATATGCCAGCTCAACCTGCATCCGTCTCTCCTCACCCACCCGCGATCGGCGGCACTAACATTATCTCACGCGCATCAGCGATCGGCGTATCAAGCCCGTCCGGCAGCAGACCCAGATGCCGCCCCTCGATGACGAGATGCATTTCCGGGCGGAGCGTCCCATCCACATCGAGCACGCGCGCCGCCAGCGCGGGATACGCGTCCGCCAACGCACGCAGCAGATCGCGGACCGTCGCGCCGTCATCTACCGTCAGGCGAATGGTCTTCTCCCCCGCGAGCATGCGAAGCTGCGCCAGCAGAGTGATCGTCTTCTCCACAGCCCGCTCCCCGCTACCACTTGGAATACGAGTCGCTCATGCGGCGGTACTCGATCATCTCCTCGTTGAGTTGCTTGGCGTAGAAGATGATCTCCGCCGCTTCTTCGAGCGCATCCGTCCACTGAAACGCCTCGTCGAGCGTCTGCCCGATGGCGAAGCTGCCGTGCCCGCGCAGGAACACGATTTTGTATGAACATAGCGCATCGGCGATCGCGTCGGCCATCTGCTTGGTGCCGGACGCAAACTCGACCGACACGACCGGCACCTTCTTGAGCAGGTACGAGCCCTCGTTGTCGATCGGCACGATCTCGTCGCGTGTCAGCGACAGCGCGATCGCGCGGCGCGGATGCGCGTGGACCACCGCGAGCGCGGGGGTCGCCTTGTAGATCGCGCGGTGGACGATCAACTCGGTCGAGGCGAGCGCCACGCCGCTATCGTTCTTTTCCAGCCCGGTTTCGATGATGTCGTGCGGCTTCAGGCGGCCCAGCATCGCGCCGCGCCGCTTGATCAAGATGCGATCTCCGAAGCGCACGCTGATGTTCCCGCCGTGCGACGAGACGAGGTTGTGCACATACATATCGCGACCAATATCGCGGAACATCTCATACACGCGTTGGTCGATCATCACAGCACCCCTTCCGCCAGTTCCGCCAGCCCGAGTTCAGCCAGCTTTTCGGGACGCGGCACGCCCTCATGGGTCCAGCCGCGCGCGCGATAGTATTCGTCCAGCATCGGCTCCAAGTGGCTGACCTCGCCCGCGCTGTTGCCGGTGGCCGGTTCGGTCAGCAGGCGCGGCGGCAGCGTATCGTCGGCGCGCGTGAAGCCCTCACGCAGGTTGTACAGCCGCTCGAGCGTCCAGATCCGCTCTCCGGCGCGCAGCATCTCGCCAGTCGGATAGGTGATCCCGGTCAGTGCGGTCAGCGCGCGCGCGAAGTACTCGTCCGCGACGGCGATGTTGGCGAACTTGCACGCGACGAGCGAGTCTTGCACGCTGCTCCCGTTCTGGTTGAGGATTACATACCCGGCCTTGCCCTGCACTTGCAGGCGATCGATCAGCTTCGGCACACCGAGCGCTTCCAGGCCGAGCATGTTGCCGCGCATATGGCACGCGCCCCGGTTGCTGGTGGCAAACAGCAAACCCTGTCCCTGCATCCCGCGCGGGTCATAGGCGGGCATCTCCAGCTTCTTGACGCTCATCGACAGCTCCGGCACGCCACAGCGTTCCGCGAGGCGATAGCTGCCTTCCGCCAGCAGATCGCCCAGCCCGCGCCGGTACGCGATCGCCTCGACCGTTTCGAGCAGCAACTCCGCGCGTCCAAAGCGCAGGTCGCTGTCGAGCAGGCCGCGCTCGCTCAGTTCCATCGCGCAGGCGATCGTCGATCCGGCGGAGATCGTGTCCAGGCCAAGCTCGTTGCACAGGTAATTGGCCTCGGCGATAGTTTCGAGATCCGCCACGCCGCACGCCGCGCCGAACGACCACGCCGACTCATACTCCGGCCCTTCGCCTTTCGCGCGCGAGGTTTGCGTGACGCGCGTGCACCCGATCGGGCACGCCCAGCATGCGTCGTTATCGATCAAAATCTGCTCGGTAATCGCTTCGCCGCTGATCGCTTCGGCGTGCTCGAAGTGCGTCTGCTGGAAGTTGCGCGTCGGCAGCGCGCCCAGCCCGTTGAGAATGTTCATCATGACCGGCGTGCCGAACTCCGGCAGCGCTTGCGAGGTGATCGGGTTCGCCTTCAGCATCTTGGTCGCTTCGTACTGGATGAAACGGAAGCGATCCTTGTCCTCGAACTCGACACGCAGATCGCCCTCGACCACAATCGCCTTGAGGTTCTTGCTGCCCATCACCGCGCCCACGCCGCCGCGCGCTGCCGAGCGCGAGACGTCGTTCATGATCGCGGCGAAGCGGACGAGGTTTTCGCCCGCCGGGCCGATGCACAGCACGTTCCGCTTGTTCTTGTTCTGCCCCAGCGCCTCGGACGCCTGCGGCACAGTCATGCCCCACAGGTGCGAAGCGTCCTTGAGCGTGATGGCATCCGGCGTGATCTCCAGCCAGACGGGGTGTGGCGCGCGCCCTTTGACGATCAGCGCGTCGTAGCCCGCACGCTTGAAGCGCATGCCCCACGTCCCGCCGGAGTTCGCGTCCAGGACAGTCCCGGTCTGCGGGGACTTGGTTGTGACCGAGAAGCGGTTGCTGGTCTGGAAACCGGTCGCCGTCATGGGGCCGGTCGCGATGATTAGCACGTTCTCAGGCGAAAGCGGCTCCACCTCGGGGCCGACGAGGTCCCACAACAGGCGCGCGCCCAGGCCGCGCCCGCCGATAAACAGGCGCGCCATCTCCATGTCGAGCGGCTGCGTAGTGATCTCCCCGCTCGCCAGATCGACGACTAATAATTTTCCCATCCAACCATTCATTTGCGTAAGTCCATTCCTCTCTCAAAGTGATGGCCCGCGCTAACGGGCGTATGCGATCACGTTCCCGCCGTCGACCGTCAGAAACGCGCCGGTCGTCTTGGCGGCGCGCGGTCCGGCCAGGAAGCAGATCGCCTCGGCCACGTCTTCGGGCAGGATGGTCACTTTCAGCGTGTTGCGCTGCGCGTAAAAGTCTTCGAGCTCATCTTCGGAGATGCCGTAGTTCCGCGCGCGGTCAGCCTTCCACTGGCTGTCCCAGATGCTGCTCCCACGGATCACCGCATCCGGCAGCACGGAGTTCACGCGGATGCCGTACGGCCCGCCTTCTTCGGCCAGGCAGCGCGCAAGGTGAAGCTCGGCAGCCTTGGCGGCGCTGTAAGCGCTGGCGCCCTTGCCCGCCGCGACGGCGTTCTTGCTGGTCACGAAGATCATTGAGCCGCCGCGCCCCTGCGCCTGCATCACACGGAACGCCTCGCGCGCCACAAGGAAGTAACCAGTCGCCAGCACGTCCTGATTGCGCCGCCAGTCCGCCAGCGTCGTCTCGGTGATCGGCTTGCCGCCCGCGATCCCGGCGTTGTTGACGAGGATGTCCACGCCGCCATACGCCAGCACCGCCTGCTCGAACGCGGCGATCACCTGCTCCTCGCGCGTGACGTCTAGCTCCACGAACAAGCCGCGCCCCTTGCCGAAGCGATCGCTCAAATCCTGCGCGACCTCGCGCCCCGCCTCGGCGTTGATGTCCGTCACGACCACGTGCGCGCCGTCCTGTGCCAGACGGTAGGCGGTCGCCCGCCCAATGCCACTCGCCGCGCCGGTGATCAGGGCGACCTTTCCGGCCAGATCGCGATCCGGCGGCGCCAGCTTAAGCTTGTACAGTTCCAGCGGCCAGTATTCGATGGCGAATGCTTCGGCGGGCGTCAGGCTGTCGAACCCGCCCAGCGCCTCGCTGCCTGCGATCACGGCGACCGCCCGGTGATACAACTGGCGGCTGACGTCGGCGTTCTGCGCGTCCTTGCCGGTGTTGATCATGCCCACGCCGGGGATCAGGATCACGCGCGGAGCCGGATCGGCCATCTCGTCGCCGTCGGAGCGGTGCGCCTCGAAATACTCCGCATAGCGCGCCTTGTAGTCCGCAAGCTGCGCGGGGAGCCTCTCAAGCAGCGCCTCAACCCCATCGCCTGGCTGCCAGTCCACAAACAGTGGCTGGCGCTTGACGTGAACGAGGTGATCGGGGCACGCCGCGCCGATCTGCGAGACCTGCGGCGTGCGCTCGTAGCTGACGAAGTCGAGCACCGGCTCGGAATCGTCGAAGCACAAGATCGTGCTGCGCCGGTCGCTGACTGCCCCGCGAATGACCGGCATCACACGCGCGGCGATCGCACGGCGCTGCTCGGCATCCAGCGGGGGGACCTTCACCGCGCCGAAGACACGCTTCCCCGCCGCCTTCTCGCGGACGTAGTCTTCCGCCTCCTGGATGATCCGGATCGTGTTGTCGTAACAGGTTTTCGAATCGGGGCCCCACGTCACCAGCCCGTGCTTGCCCATCACGACGCACTCGATCTTCGGGTTGTCGCGCACCTTGCCGCCGATCCATTTGCTGAGTGTGAAGCCGGGGCGGATGTAGGGCACCCACGCCATCCGCTCGCCCCACAGATCGCGGGCGGCCGCCTCGCCGTCCGGCGCGCACGCGATGCTAATCACCACGTCGGGGTGCGTGTGATCGACGTGCGTCGCGGGCACGAAGGCGTGCAACAGCGTTTCGATACTCTGGCGCGGGCGGCCCGGCTCAAAGACGGTCCGGCTGAGGTAGTCAGTCATTTCCTCGTCGGTCATCGCCTCGCGCTCGAACAGCGGATCGATCTCGTCCAGCTTCAGCAGCGCGAACTGCCCTGCCTTGATCGTCAGCACGTCCGAGCCGCTGGCCTTGACCGCCAGCACGCGCGTCGGACGCCCCATGTGATCGACGAGCATCAGCTTGGCGGATGTGTTCCCGCCGTAGATGTTGACCACGGCGCGGTCGCATCCCAGAATGTTCGAGCGGTAAACCAGCCCGTCCAGTTCGGGACGGGCTGCGGCATCCTGATCGTTCCACAGATTGCGTGGCATGGCTTGGACTCCCTCTCAGGCGGATGGATAGCCGCTGCCGGATAGCGCCGCGACGCCGCGCTCCTGCGCGACACGCTTGGCGTAATCTCCGGCGCGGTGGGCGGCGATGGGGTCGGGATGCAAGCCCATTTCCTCGCGCACTTTGGCGAGCAGCGGGCGGACGTCCGTTTCAAATGCGTCCATATAGATGCGATGCGCGCCGAGCACGTCGCCCGCGCGCTGCGCCTCGGCCAGCGCAGCATAGTCCACGATCAGCGCTTTGGCGTAGGCGACCTGGCAGTTAATCACGCTCTGGATCATCGCTTCGAGTTTGGGCTCGATGTTGTGGCTCTGGTCGATCATGTACGCCACGTTGGCGGCGAGTTCCCCGGCGCTGACCAGCTCGCAGAACACGGTGAACAGCTCGAACGGCGCAACCGAGCCGACAATCAAATCGTCGTCGGCGTACTTGCGGTTGTTGAAGTGGAATCCGCCGAGCTTGCCCTCGTCCAGCAGGATCGCGACGATGTGCGCGATGTTCGTCCCCTGCGCGTGATGGCCGGTATCGACCAGCACCTGCGCCTGCGGTCCGAGCTTGAGCGCCATGGCGTAGGCGGTACCCCAGTCTGGCAGGTCGGTGTGGTAGAAAGCGGGCTCGAAAAATTTGTACTCGATCAGCATCCGCCCGCCCGGCGGCAGGTGGCGATACACCTCGGCCAGCCCTGCCTCAAGCCGGTGCTTGCGCTCGCGGATGTCGTCTTGTCCGGCGTAGTTGGTCCCGTCCGCCAGCCAGATGCTCAGCAGATCGCTGCCCGTCTGGCGCATGATGTCGCAGCACTCGACCATGTGCGCGATCGCGTTCTCACGCGCGGCTGGATCGGGGCTGGTTAGCGAGCCGAACTTGTACTGTTCGTCCTGAAAGACGTTCGGGTTGATCGCGCCCAGGCGCAGGCCGAGCGATTCGGCTTCCTGCTTCAGCGCGATCCAGTCGTCGGTGCGATCCCAGGGGATGTGCAGCGCGACCGACGGCGCGACGCCCGTCAGCCGGTGGACGTAAGCCGCATCCGCCAGCTTTTCGTGCACGTTGCGCGCCGCCCCAGGCCACGGAAAGACCTTGAAACGCGTACCGCTGTCGCCATAGCCCCAGGACGGCGTTTCGATTGCCTGCTGCGCCAGCTTCGCCTTCACCGCGTCCACGTCGATCCCGCGCGCGGCCAACTGCTCGGCCAGCACGTCGTACGCTTTCAGAGGATCCGTCATGCTTCTGCCCCTTCCCTGTAAATGCTCAGTGTGCAAACAAGAAAAGCAATCTATAGTCTTACCGAAATGACCTGGCATATGCGGCGCTCGCCAGAGAAACCTCACCCCTTAACCCCCGGCCCCTTTTCCCCTCTCCGCGTGCGGAGAGGGGAAAAGGGGTGAGGTTCTACGCGCCAGTCACATAGCCGGTTGCTTTCGAGAAGTCACTTTGTTCCTGGCACGCCCACGATGTCGCGGAACCGCGCGTATGCCTCATCCCACGCGGCGGACGGTTGGGGCGTGTAGTGGCGCGTCTCTACCGAGCGACGGACCGCTTCGCGCGCCTGGTGCACGTCTGACAGCTCGCCGAGCGCGATCAACTGCACGATTGCGTTGCCCAGCGCAGTTGCCTCGGCTGGACCCGCGACCACCTCGCGCCCGGTCGAGTCAGCGGTCATCTGGCACAGCAGGGCGTTGCGCGATCCCCCGCCGATGATGTGCAGCACATCGACCGGCCGCTCCGCAATCGCGACGAGCTGGTTAAGCGTATGGCGATATTTGCACGCCAGGCTCTCGTAGATCGCGCGCATGATCTGCCCGACCGTCTCTGGCATAGGCTGGCCGGTGTCCCGGCAGAACGCCTGCACCCGCTTTGGCATATCATGCCCCGGCGCGTTGAAAACCGGATCGTCAGGGTCGATCAGGCTGCGGAACGGTTCGGCGTCTGCGGCGAGGCGCGTCAGGTCGTCGTAGCTATACTCGGTCCCGGCGGCGCGCCACGCCGCGCGGCACTGCTGCGCGATCCACATGCCGACCACGTTCTTCAGGAAGCGATACGTGCCGCCATAGCCGCCTTCGTTCGTGACGTTCGCCGCGTAGCTGGCGTCGTTGATGACCGGGCGCTCCAGTTCCAGGCCGAGCAGGCTCCACGTGCCGCTGCTGAGGTAGGCGTAATGCGCCTGCGCGGCAGGCACGCCCACCACCGCGCTCGCCGTGTCGTGCGAGGCAACCGCCGTCACCGGGATGCCCTGATACGCGCCGAGCCGCGTCCCTGGCGGCACGATCTCCGGGAAGATCGCGGTCGGGATGCCGAGCGCGTCGAGCGTTTCGGCGTCCCACGTGCCAGTGTGCGGGCTGAACATCTGCGTGGTGGTCGCGTGCGTGAACTCGCACACCCGCGCGCCGGTCATCCAGTAGTTGAACAGATCGGGGAATGTGAGATAGTGAGTAGCGTGCTCAAGCTGCGGGCTGCGGTCCCGCACCATGCTGGCAACCTGAAACAGCGTGTTCAACTGCATGAACTGGATGCCGGTCCGCTCGAAGATCGTCCGCCGTGGCACCCGCTCGAACACCCACTCCATCGCCCCATCGGTGCGCGTGTCGCGGTAATGGACCGGGTTGCCGACCAGGCCGCCAGCGCGATCCAGCAGCGCGAAATCAACGCCCCACGCATCCACGCCGATGCTCGCCGCGCCTTCAGCAGCCTGCGCGATCCCGGTGCAGATTTCGTGCCACAAACGCAGAACATCCCAATGCAGCGTCTTGCAGACCTGCACCGGGATGTTCGGGAAACGATGCACTTCCGTCTGTTCGAGGCGCTCGCCATCCCAGCCGACGCGCATCACCCGGCCAGACTCCGCGCCTAAGTCAATGGCAATAACATGCATTGCGTCCAACTCTTTCGTTAAAAACCGTGCGCGTGCACGAGCAAAGGTCTTTTCTTTTGCTAATGATAGATGAAGGGCGGACCCCAGTCAAAGCATCACCGCGCGGTGATGCGAACGGCGGCGCGGTGTGGTATAACGTGCAGCGCACGAAACGACCATGAAGCATCCATAGCAGCGCCCGTTCGACGTGCCGGGCGAGCGTCATAGAAAGCAGACACATGACTGATTTTCCACCACTCGATGAAGCCGAGATGCGCCACCAGATCTGCGAAGTAGGGCACCGGCTTTATCAGCACTTTTTCGTTGCAGCCAACGACGGCAACATCTCCGTCCGCCTGAACGAGCACGAGATCCTCGTCACCCCGGCGAATGTCGGCAAGGGCGATCTCACGCCGGAAATGCTCGTCAAGATCACACCTGAAGGGCAGCAGATCGAACCGAACAATGGCTGGCGCGCCTCGTCCGAGAGCCGGATGCACCTCGCGATTTACCGCGAGCGGCGTGATATTCGCGCCGTGGTGCATGCGCATCCCCCGACCGCGACCGGCTTCGCCGTAGCGAATGTCGGGCTGGACGCGCCCTTCCTGCCGGAAGTCGTGATCCGCACCGGCGGGACGCCCGTCGTGCCGTACGCCATTCCTGGCGGCGACGAGCTACCTCAGTCGATCGTCCCCTACCTGCACGACTATGTAACGCTGCTGCTCGGCAATCACGGCGCAGTCGCATACGCGCCCACCCTGCGCGAAGCGATGTGGCACATGGAAACCATCGAGTTGAACGCGCGCATCTACCTGACCGCGCACCAGCTTGGCAACATCCGCTTTCTGAACGAGAGCGAAGTCGAAGCGCTGCAAAAGCGCTATACTGGGGGGAAAGGTCCGGGTCGCGGCGCCACCCACGAATGAAACCAGGCGGCCTGCCCGCCCGGTAATGCAAAAGTTGGTTACAGCATGGACTTACCTGCAAGAACGTCTCCGGTCGGCCAGCCGGTCGCGCTGTACGTGACCTGCCTGGTCGACTATCTGTTTCCCGGCGTAGGGATCGCGTCAGTGCGCCTGCTGGAGCATCTCGGGCTCACCGTCACCTTTCCCTTCGCGCAAACCTGCTGCGGGCAGCCCGCCTACAATGGCGGCTATCACCGCGAGGCCCGGCCGCTCGCCGAGCGCTTTCTCGACGTCTTCCACGACGTGCCAGTGATCGTCTGCCCATCCGGCTCGTGCACCACCATGATCCGCGTCGAATATCCGCGCCTCTTCGCCGATGATCCCATACGGGCGGAGCAGGCGCGGGCGATCGCAGCCCGCACGTGGGAGCTCACCGAGTTCCTGGTCGATGGCCTGGGCCGGGCGGATCTCGGGCTGCGCTTGCCGGAACAGCAGACCTTCGCCATCCACGACTCGTGTCATGGGCTGCGCCATCTTGGGCTGGGGCGGCAGGCGCGCGCGCTGATCGAGGCGATGGAAAATGCCCGCCTCGTCCCGCTGGAAGATCACGACGAATGTTGCGGGTTCGGCGGGCTGTTCAGCGTCAAGATGCCAGAGCTTAGCGCGGCGATGCTGGAAAAGAAGCTCGCCCACATCCGCGCCTGCGAAGCGCCGACCATCGTCACCGGCGACGTCAGTTGCATGATGCACATGAACGGCGGGCTGGTGCGCGAGGGCGCGTTCCGCCAAGTGCGGCACATCGCCGAGGTGCTGGCCGACGGCCTGCCGGAAGGAGTCCGCCATGCACAATGAGGCCGGGCAGTTCATCGCCAACGCGCGGCAGGCGCTCGCCAACCCACCCATGCTCGCGGCTGTCAAGCGCGCGACCGACACCGCCGACCGCAAGCGCGACCTGGCGATGTTCGCGGACGGCCGCGAGCACGGCGAAGCGCTCCGCCAACAGTCCGCCACCGCCCGCCACCGCGCGCTAAGCCAGCTTCCCGCATTGCTGGAGCAGGCGGAAGAACGCCTGACCGCGAACGGCGCGACCGTCCTCTGGGCGGTGGACGCGGCGGAAGTCTGCCGCCACGTGCAGGAGATCGCCGCGCGCCACAACGTCCGCCGCGTGACCAAGAGCAAGAGCATGATCAGCGAGGAAGTCGGCCTGAACGATGCGCTGATCGCCGCCGGGATTGACGTGCTCGAAACCGACCTGGGCGAGTTCATCATCCAACTTGCCGCCGAGCCGCCAAGCCACATCGTCACGCCAGTCATCCATAAATCGAAAGAGACGATTCGCGACCTGTTCGTCGAGCGGCTTGGCATGCCACCGACCGACGACGCGCAGACGATGGCCCGCTTCGCCCGCGAACACCTGCGCGCCGCGTTCCTCAGCTCAGAGATGGGCATTTCCGGCGGGAACTTCATCATCGCGGAAACCGGCACGCTCTGCCTGGTGACGAACGAGGGCAACGGGCGGATGGTCACCACCCTGCCGCCGGTACATGTGGCGCTAGTGGGCATTGAGAAGGTGATCGCCACGCTCGAGGACTATGCGCTGCTGACGCAGGTGCTACCGCGCAGCGCGACCGGGCAGGCGCTGGCCGTCTACACGCACATGATCAACGCGCCGCGCCGCACCGGTGAGGACGACGGGCCGGAAGCGCTATACGTCATTCTGGTAGACAATGGACGCAGCGCGATCTACGAGTCGGAGTATGCCGAGGTGTTGGGGTGCATCCGCTGTGGGGCGTGCATGAACGCCTGCCCGATTTATGAGGCGGTCGGCGGGCACGCGTATGGCTGGGTGTATCCGGGGCCGATCGGCGCGGTTCTCACGCCGCTGATGACCGGATTGAAGGAAGCGTCGCCGCTGCCAAACGCCAGCAGCCTGTGCGGCAAGTGTAAGGAAGTCTGCCCGATCGACATCGACCTGCCACGAATGTTGCTCAACCTGCGGCGGGATCTGGTCGTCCAGGGGCATACGCCGCTGCCATGGCTTGCAGGGATGCGCGCGTGGTCTGTGGCCGCCCGCTCGCCACGCGTCTTCGACGCCGCCGCCCGCGCCGCACATGCCGTCCAGCCAGTGCTGCCGAAGGGAAAGAAGCTCCCGCTGGGGCCGCTCGCCGGGTGGACTGCCAGTCGCGAGCTTCCGCAACTCGCCGCGCAACCGTTCCGCGCGTGGTGGTCCGAGCGCGAAAAACGCGCAGCGCAACAGAAAGCCGAGGAATCCGATGACCAGCCGTGACGCCATTCTGCGCCGCCTGCGCGCTGTCAAGCCGCCCTATGCCGACGAGCCGCCGCCCGCCGAGTACCTGCCGGTCGTGCCGCTGGACGCAAGCGATCGCGCCGCGCTGATCGATCGCTTTGTCACGAAGGCCGAGGCGCTGAGCAGCGTTGTACACCGCTGCGCCAGCGAAGAACAGGCGCGGGCGACGGTGCTGGACATCATCTCGCCGGACGATCGCGTGCTGTGCTGGGACTTCGTGCACATCCCGCTGCCAGGGCTGGCCGAGGCACTCGACCGCGCCGGGATCGCGATCGCCCCGCCGGACGACGCCAGCGTGCGCGTTGGGATCACGGGCGCAGACGCCGCGCTCGCCGCGACCGGCAGCCTGGTGATCGCATCGGGTGCCGGAAAACCTCGCCGGACCTCGCTGCTGCCGCTGGTGCACGTCGCTGTGGCGCGCGCCGAGCAGATTTTGCCGCACATGGAAGCGTGGATCGCGGAGATGCGCGCGCGGGGAGACAACGCGTTCACCGACCCGAGCAGCATTGTGATCGTCAGCGGTCCAAGCCGCACCGCCGACATCGCGATGGAGTTGATCCTCGGAATGCACGGGCCGGGCGCGTTGCATATCGTTCTGATCGAAAGCGAAAAGCAGCAGTAAAGCGGCGAATTGCGCTAGCTGTCTTTCGCTACTGTTTGCTCAAAACAAACGCGCCAGGGGCATTGGCCTCTGGCGCGATGTTTTGCGGATAGTGCGCGGGCGCGCTAGGCGACCTTCTTCGACGCCTGCGGGTCGAAAGCGTCGCGCAGGCCGTCGCCGATCAGGTACAGGCACAGCACCGTCACCACGATCAGGATGCCGGGCAGCCAGACGAGGTGCACGCCCTTGGTGAAGAACGTCTGCGCGTTCGTGAGCATGTTCCCCCAGCTCGGCGTCGGCGGGCGCACGCCCAAGTTCAGGAAGCTCAGCGACGACTCGACCAGGATCAGCGAGCCGATGTCCGACGCGAGGTTGACGATCAACACCGAGAAAACGTTTGGCAGAATATGAATGAACATAATGCGCGGCGTCTTCGCGCCAACAGCCTTCGCCGAGACGACATACTCACGCTCGCGGTGAGACAGCGTTTCGCCACGCACAAAGCGCATGGTGCTGGTCCACGACAGCAACGCCAGGATCAGGATCAGCGTCCCGACAGATGGCGTCAGCAGCGCCGCGATAATCAACAACAAGAACAGCGACGGGACCGAGTTCAATGTGATAACAAACCACATCAACAGGTCGTCGATAAAGCCGAAGCGCCCGCCCTGGTTGTACCCGGCGATCACGCCGACCGTCGTCCCGATCAGCAGCGAGAGCGCCGCCGCCGAGAACGCGATTCCCAGCGAGACCTGCCCGGCATACAGCAAGCGGGCCAGCTCGTCGCGGCCGAGGTCATCCGTTCCCAGGACATGGCCAGGGCTGCCAGGCGGCGCGAATGTGTTTTCCATGTTCGTCCGGCGATAGCTCACATCCAGAGCATCTGAGATGACCGGCGCCAGCAGCGACAGGATCCCCAGGATGATCAGAACGGTGAACGCACCGAGCGTCAGATAATCGTGCCGGATGCGCCGCAGGGCAAGCTGCCACAGCGACAGGCTCTCGTATTCTTCATCCAGGCTGAGGTTAATGACAGCCCCTTCGGGCGAAGCGTGCGCGCTTGATCCAGCGGTAGTCATTGGGCCGTACTCCTACGAAAGACGAATACGCGGATCGATCAGCGCGTACAGAATATCGGACAGCAAGTAGCCGAGGATCGTCGCGATCGACACGAAGATCACCGACGCCATAATCACAGGATAGTCATAATTCAGCACGGCCTGGTAAGCGGTGCGCCCCACGCCCGGCCACGAGAAGATCGTCTCGGTAATCAGCGCGCCGCCGAGGATGCCGGGGATCGCCGGACCGAGGATCGTCGCGATCGGGATCAGCGCGTTGCGCGCGGCGTGCGTAAACCATACCTGGTGATACTTCAGACCCTTCGCCTGCGCCGTGCGAACATAGTCCTGGCTGAGCACATCGAGCGTTGAGGCACGCATGAAGCGCGAGAAGATCGCTACCCATCCGGTCGCGAGCACCGTCACCGGCAGAATGAGGTGCTCTATCCGCTGCAAGAGCGTGACTTTGCCAGTCAGGAAATAGTCGCTGGGATGGCGCCCACCCATCGGCAGCCACCCAAGCTGCGAGCCGAAGATGAGCAGCAGCGTCAGGCCAAGCCAGAAGACCGGCACGGCGCTGAAGATCACCGCCATCACGCGGGTGATGTTGTCGAACAAGCCGCCACGCCGCACTGCCGCGATAACACCGATCGGGATCCCAATGACGACGCCAACCAGCAGCGCCAAGCCGCCTAGCTCCGCCGTCGCAGGGAACTTCTCGACCACCACTTCCAGCGCATTGCGCTTGGACGTGAACGACTCGCCGAAGTCACCACGCAGAATACCCTTCTGGGTGCCGCGTTCCATAATCGGTTCGCCGTTGGCATCGGTGACCACATTCCCGCGTCCATCCAGCTTGCGAAATTCCTGCCAATCGTTGCCGATCAGCCAGCGGATATATTGCTTCCATACAGGGTCGTTGATTCCCAACTGCTCAGCCAGCGCGTTCTTCTGGGCCGTGGTCGTGCGCGGTCCAAAAGCGAGCGTCGCCACCGGGCTACCGGGCGCAGCGTTGAGCAGTGCATAGGTCAGGATCGTGATCCCGAAAATGGTCGGAATCGCCTGGAGCACGCGGCGGAAGATGAATTGCGACATGCGTCACCCTCAAACTACTAGATTTCGTTTCTCAGGCTTGCGGAGTTGACTCGTTTGTGGACGAACCCTCTCGAACAACCAAGAAACTCGATTTTACATTTATGGTTTTGAAAATCAACCTGCCGACCGGCACCCTTTTGGATGCCGGCCGACAGGTTCATAGCGTTGAACGGAGACTTACTGAGCCGAGATCGTCCAGGTGTGGACGTTCCACATCGGCACGTTGGCATACGGCTCGAAGTTCACGACATCTTCGCTGGCCGCATACATCAGGTTCTGGACGAACAGCCACACGTACGGCTGGTCTTCCTGCAGAATGCGCTGGATCTGATGGTAGATCGCGGCGCGCTCTTCGGGGTCGCAGCCAGGAACCGTGTTGGCTTCCACAGCCAGACGCTCGAACTCGGGGTTGTAGTACGACGTCACATTGCTGGCCTGGTTGCTCGGATCGTCGTTGCTCGAGTGGAAGAGCTGGATCTGATCCGGGTCCGACGGGAAGCCTTCCTGCCAGCCGAGGATGAACGCGTCGTAGGTCTGGGCGCCGAAGGTCTGGTCCAGCAGGGTCTGGAAGTCCACGGCCTGGAAGTCGACGTTGATGCCCAGCTCGAACAGCGCGTCCTGGATGATCACACCGATCGCCTCACGACGGGTGTTGCCCTGGTTCGTGATCAGCGTGAACTCGAAAGGCGTGCCCTCTTCAGCGTACATGCACCCCTGGCAGACGCGAACGCCATCGGGGCCCACCGGCCAGCCGGCTTCGTCAAGAAGCTGCGCGGCCATTTCCGGATCGTACGGAATGGGATCGAGGGTCTCGTCGAACGCCCAGGAGGTCGGGATGATGTTGGCGGGCATCTGCGAGCCTTCGCCAAAGACAGCGCCCTCGATGATCTCAGGCACGTTGATCGCGTGCTGGATCGCGCGGCGGACGCGGACGTCACCGAAGATCGGGTGGTTGCCCTGATCGATCACAGAGCCATCGGGAGCGCGACCCGGCTGCGGATTCTCCGGATCGGCCAGGTTGAACGCCATGTAGTCCCAGGCGTTGCCAGGGAAGTCCACGGCCACAACACCAGGCGCATTCCGCAGGTCATCGCGGCGGGACACAGGAGCGCCCTCGATGTAGTTGGTCTGCCCGGCCAGGAACTGCTCGACGAGCACGGTCTGGTCCGGAACGTCCGTATAAATGAAGCCCGACGGGATCACGGGGCCTTCGTTCCAGTCAAGCACTGCGCTGGCGCTCACGGCTTCGCCAGGGATGAACTGCGCGAACTGGAAGGGGCCATACGCCACCGACGGAGCGGTGTCGAATTCGTGATCGACCATCACGGAGAAGTCGAAGTCTTCACTGCCATCATAGCCGAAGACATGCGCCGGAACGGGGCGGTAAGAACCGATAGTCCCCAGCGCGGTGCAGCTCGCCTGGTTGAAGACATACTCGACCGTGTAGTCATCGATGATGTTGACTTCGGCGATGCCCAGGGGGTTACCGGCCGCATCGTAGTTGATCAGGCCGTAGAGCGGCGAGTCGATCACACCGCTGGCAACCGCGTCGAACGCGAACTTGACGTCTTCCGCGGTCAGAGGCTCGCCATCCGTCCACTTCGCGTCTTGACGCAGGTGGATGGTGTAGACCAGACCATCCTCAGAAACTTCCCAGTCGGTCGCGAGGGCGCTGAAGACGCCTTCTTCACCGACGCGGGCGAAGTCCTGAGTGTAGGGGCTGGCACCAATGATGGAGGGGAACAGAAGGTTCGTGTATTCGTTGGTCGCCGTGTCGTTGTTACGCAGCGGGTTCATCGCGCCGAAGTTCACCGATCCGCCGAAGTTACCTTCGATGATCGGGCCGCCTTCGCCGGGCCCCTGCGCCAACGCCATCACCGGCGCCACCATCAGTGCGGCAATCGTTACGAGAATAACAACCGCCTTCTTCATCTTTGAAAATCCTCCTAACACGACAGGCACTTGAGGAACGTCGCTCGTTGTCCTCATGCTTTAGGCAGCAGGCCGTGAACAAACTGCCCTAATCATGATACGAGCCTTTTGCCTATTGTGGCCTCTTTTCGCGGAAACTTCCAGTTTTCCGGCGCTTTTGCACAAGCATTGCTCAATTATCCGTCAGATGCGCTCCGCATGGCGCAGCGCCGCGCGCCACAGCACCCGGATCGCAATGGCCCGCACAACCAACGTGCCGCCGATCAGCGCGACGATCATCAGCGGCGGAAGCTCCATCAAATAGCCCATCGGCGGGCCGAGCAGCACCATCGTCAGCAGGCTGAACGTCAGGTCGTACACTTCTCCGGGCGGCTGGGCGAGCAGCACCACCACGCCAATCGCCAGGTCCACGCCGCACGCCACCAGCACCGCGCCGATCGCAGCCGTCGTCGCGCTCCTAACCGATCGGGTCGCCGTGCTCGCCGCGATGGCCGCGACCGCCATCAACACAAACTGCTGGATACGGTCCGCCACGAACGCCGCAATCGCCAGCGCCGCAACCAGAATCACGCCAAAGCAAAGCAGATTGTTCTGGATCAGCTTGCCTTCGTCGGCCATCGTCAGCAGCCCGCCCGACAGCATCACCATCCCGCCGCCGCCGATCAGCACCGCGATCAGCACGTGGAGCTGCACGTGCCACAGCGGGCGCAGCGCCTTGCGCAGCGAAACCAGCGCCACCTGCGCCCGGCTGAGCAAAATTTCCTCGCATGTGTAGGGCGTCGCACGGAGAATTTCCCACGTCTGCGCCTGGCGCTCGCGGGCGACCAGCGGCGCCAGCGCCAGCGCCAGCGGAAGCGCCCACAGCAACAGCGAGGGAACCAGCACCGTCAGGGGGATCACCAGGAGCAATCCGTTCAGGCAGATCGGCGCGCCGGGCGAGCGCGAGAGGATCAGCGCCGCGACGTACAGCGCCCCGGCGAGAACGAGCAGCGGCGTGGGGATCATACTGAGCACGTTCACCCCGCCGAACAGATCGGACAGGCTGAAGGATTCCCGCGAGGCGACCACCGGCAGGTTGCGCGGTGACTCGTTCCACGGGAACAAACGCTGCAGCAATTCCCACGAGCTGGCGGTGCGCCACCACGCCTGCATCTGCCCGAACAACGGTTTCGGTCCTTTCGTGCGCTCAATAAACCGCTTGATATCCATGATACGCACCCACCCGGCAGAAGCGGTCAAGCGAGCGACAATCAAACCCGCGCCCGCTCATCCGCTATAGCCGATGGCTCGCCGCTGGTGACGACACGCCATGTTTTCAGTGTAATGCGGACAGGCGCTGGCTCCAAGGCTCACGGCAGAGTCGCAGCCAATCAGCTTGACAGATGTGCATGAGCGCAATACGATAGTCACGAGACTTTCAAAGCATATTAATAACCTTAACGGCAGAAGGATGATGGAGACAGTCCCGTTGCAGCGACGAACGACGCGATACGTAGCCTCGGACGCTGCTGTGTGGAGCACAATCACTTCTGCGCGGGCGAAGGCGCTTGCCGCCTTCCCTCTACCCGTCGCGCGCCTTGCGAATGAAGCGCGCGGCCAGGCGATCACTCCCCACTCTTGCAACACCGCTTCACACATCGGCGCCCGCGCCGAATCGACACGAGTGCATCCCGCGTCTGCGGGCGGCTAGGTGGTCATCGACAAACGGTCACGACTAGAATCGTGATGTGCAGTCGCCACCGAGGTATTCCGCTGACGTGGCACAATGCATCACACTGCTTCTGAAAGGAGGTAACCGGCACAATCCCGTCCAGACCTTTGAGTTCTGCTGGTGTCCAGCTTGTACAGTTTTGGAGGGAATTTCCATGCGTAAGTTTCTAGCTTTGATTTTCGCTCTTGGCCTGGTGATGAGCCTCGCGTCCGGCGCGGCGCTTGCCCAGGATGAAGAGTGTGTCATCTCGTTCCTGACTGTGTGGAGCGGTGAAGACGAGTTGCCCAACTGGGAAGGCATGGTCGCGCCGTTTGTGGAAGCAACCGGCTGCCGGATCGAAGTGGAAAGCACCCGCGACCTGGTTCCCGTGCTGACAACCCGCGTTGAAGCGGGCAACCCGCCGGACATCGCGGGCGTGCCGAGCTTTGGCGCAATCGCCACGTTCCTCGAGCAGGGCGACGTGGTGCCGCTCGACTTCCTGGATATGGACCGCATGAACGAGCAGTTCGGCGAAGTCTGGATCAATCTGGGCTCGGTTGACGGCACGCTGTACGGGATCTTCCCCCGCGCGGCGCTCAAGAGCCTGATCTGGTACAGCCCCAAGGCTTTCGAGGCGGCGGGCTACACCGTCCCCGAAACGTGGGATGATCTGCTCGCGCTCTGCCAGCAGATCTACGACGACGGCGCCGCCTGCTTCTCGATCGGTCTGGAGTCCCAGGCAGCTAGCGGCTGGCCGGCCACCGACTGGATCGAAGACATCATGCTGCGCACCGCGCCGCTGGAAGCCTACGACGCCTGGATCAACCACGAGATCGAGTGGACTGGCGAAGAAGTGACGCGCGCCTGGGAAACCTTCGGCCAGATCGCTGGTAACGAAGACTTCCTGTTTGGCGGCGCGGCGGGCACTGTGGCGACCCCGTTCGGCGAGTCGATCTGCCCGCTGTTCACCGATCCGCCCGGCGCTTACCTGCACCGGCAGGCGAGCTTCATCCAGTCCTTCATCGCGGACTGCCCCGGCGGTGAGGCGCTGGTTCCGGGTGAGGACTACGACTTCTTCCTGTTCCCGCCCATCGATGAGGAATTCGGCACCCCCGGCCTGGGTGGCGCGGACCTGTTCGTGCTGTTCAACGACAACGAGAACGCGCGCGCGCTGATCGAATTCCTGACGCAGCCTGAGGCGATGCAGGGCTGGCTGGATAGCGGTGGCAGCGGTATCGCCATCAACAACCAGTTCCCGCTGGACTCGTATCCCGATCCGCTGTCGCGGCGTGCGGCCGAGTTGCTGCAGCAGGTCGACGCCTTCCGCTTTGACGCGTCTGACCAGATGCCGGGCGACGTGAACCAGGCGTTCTGGACTGGCTCGCTGAACTTCGTCCAGAACCCCGATTCGCTGCCAGACATCCTGGCCGAGATCGAGGCGATCGCGGACGAGGCGTACGGGGGATAACGCGCCCCGCTAACCGTCATTGAGCACACGGCAGCCCATGGTCGACATGGGCTGCCTCCTCTCTGAAAAAATTACACACAACGAGGAGCACGCCCGTGAAAGCACAGGAGTCCAAATGGGGGCCTGCCGTTTTCCTCGGCCCGGCGGTGTTCTTGCTCTTTATACTGATGGTCTACCCCGCGCTGGAAACCATTCGCCTCAGCTTTTTTGACCGGTTGGGTGAAAATTTTGTAGGTCTAGAAAACTACGAATACGCCATCACCAGCCGCCGGATGCAGGAAGCATTCCGCAACAACCTGATCTGGTTGTTTGTCTTCACCATCGGCACCGTCGGCTTTGGCCTGTTGATCGCGACTCTGGCGGATCGGGTGCGCTATGAGACGCTTGCGAAGTCGATCATCTTCATGCCAATGGCGATCTCCTTCGTAGGCGCGGGCGTTATCTGGAAATTCGTCTATGACCTTCGCCCCACCGGAACCCCTCTGCAACCGGCACAACAGATCGGCTTGCTGAACGCTATCCTGGTCGCGTCCGATCCCGACGGCACGCTTAACGACGCGATCGCCAGGCTGAACGAGGAAGGCGTGCCAATCGACGCCCAAGCCGTCCAGCAAGCGATCATCGACGTCGAGACGGACGCGATTGAAGCGGCTGTGGCGGACGAAGAGCTCAGCCGCGAAGAGGCCGACGAGCTACTTGAAGTGCTGCCGGATCGTGCCAAGGGTTACGTAAACGGAAAACTGCCGCCACGCGACGAAAACTGGCAGGCGCTCGGTCAATGGGGGCGCACGTCGCTCGATGCGATCAACGCCGCGATTGCCACCATGCCGGAAGGCAGCGGCCGCGCTATATGTAACGCGGTCCCGCACGTGTGCATGACGCAGATCGAGCGCGCTGAGACGGCTGCCATCGACGAGGCCGTGTCCGCCGGGACGCTCACCGACGAGCAGGGCGACGCGTTGAAGCGGCAGGTGCGCTCCGTGGCGCTGGCTTACGTTGAGGATGGCAAGCGTCCCGAAGGCGAGGGCTGGCAGACCGTCGATCAGTGGGATCAGATCATCGCGGACGTCGATCAGATCACGCTGCGCGGTATCAACGACACGCTCGACACCGGCATCGAGCCGATCGACTGGATCCGCACGCAAGGGATCAACAACCTCGCGCTGATCATTGTAGGCGTCTGGATCTGGACTGGCTTCTGCATGGTGGTGCTGTCCGCGGCGCTGAAAGGCATCCCCGGAGAGCTGCTTGAGGCGGCCCGCGTCGACGGCGCAAACGAGTTTCAGGTATTCTTCCGGATCATCATTCCCATGCTGATGCCCACGATCACCGTCGTGATGACGACGATGGTGATCAACGCGCTCAAGGTGTTCGACATCGTCTACGTGATGACCGCCGGTAACTTCGGTACCGAAGTGCTCGCGAACCGGATGTACTTTGAGATGTACGGCGGCAATCGGGAGTTCGGCCACGCCAGCGCGATCGCGGTGATCCTGATGCTCTCTATCGTTCCGATCATGATTTACAACATCATCCAGTTCCGCAGGCAGGAGGCGAGGCGATGACATCCGCGACACCCGCCGTTTCGACGCGTTCTTCTACCAGCAGCCGCGCCGGTCAAAAGGTGGGCTTCAACTGGGGCCGCTTCATCGGTCGCATCCCCCTGCATCTGGTGCTGATCCTGCTGATCCTGATATGGATCCTGCCGACGATCGGCCTGCTGATCAGCTCGGTCCGCCCGCAGCAAGACATCCTGTCGTCCGGCTGGTGGACGGTGCTGAAGAACCCGCTCGACTTCACACAATACACGCTCGAAAACTACGACGCCGTTATCAACAACCCGAACTACAACATGGCGCGGGCGTTCCGCAACAGCTTGATTATTACCATTCCGGCAACGATCTTGCCGCTGCTGTTCGCCGCGTCTGCCGCGTACGCCTTCTCGTGGATGGAATTTCGCGGGCGGAACATCTTGTTCGTGATCCTGGTCGGGATGCTCGTCGTGCCGCTCCAGTTGACGTTCATTCCAGTGCTGACGATGTTCAACCGGCTCGGCATCACGAATAACCAGTATGTGCCGTTCCTCGGCATCTGGATCGCGCACACCGGCTACGGCCTGCCCTACGCGATCTACCTGCTGCGGAACTACATGGGTTCGCTGCCGCGCGAGATCTTCGAGTCGGCCTATCTGGATGGGTGCTCGCACCCGACCGCTTTCCTGCGGCTGGCGCTGCCGCTATCAGTCCCGGCGATCGCTTCGCTGGTCATCTTCCAGTTTCTGTGGGTCTGGAATGACCTGCTGGTGGCGCTGATCTACGTCGGCGGCGGCCAGTACGCGCCGCTGACCTACGCCGTGAGCAATCTGGTGAACTCGCTCGGCCAGGACTGGCACCTGCTGACGTCGGCGGCGTTCGTCTCGATGGCGCTCCCGCTGATCGTCTTCCTGGCGCTGCAGCGGTACTTCGTGCGCGGCATCCTGGCCGGGTCAATCAAGGGCTGATGCGCGCGGCGCGATAATGGAAACGCTGCACGACCTGCTGGTCGATCTGCTCAAGCACTTCGATCCGGGCGCAGTCAAGCCGTTTTTCAAAGGCGCGGCGGTGGGGCTGATGGTCCCGCCGCCGTCCTTTGAGGCGTGGACGCTGCGCCTCGACGGCGATCAGATCGCGCTGGTCGAAGGGCTGGAACCGGCTGAGATCATCATCCAGGCGCCGCTGAGCACGTTCCGCGCGGCGCTGGTCCCCGGCGGCGAGTCGGACATTCAGCGCACCGCGCACATCGTCGGGATCGCCACCCCCGGCGACCCGGCCGTGATCCAGCGCGTGCTGGACGCCTTCCACATCACGACGCACCTGCCCCGGCTCGACCTGCGGCGCGCCCCCGTCTCGGAGCAGTTCGGGCTGCCGCTGCGCTACCCCGCCGGGGAGAACACGTTTGGGAACGCGCCCGGTACGTTCGCGCCGCTGCCCGCCTACGATCCATCCCGCCTGCCCGCGCTGATCGCCGACGATCACCCCGACTGGGTGGCGATGTACGACTACGCGTGGCGAACCGCCTTCGCCAACCTGCGCCAGCCCGCGCCGGGATCGGGCTTCGTCGCCAGCTACATCGACCCGGCGTTCAACGACGCGATCTTCCTGTGGGACACCTGCTTCATGACGATGTTCGGCCGCTACGCCGATCACGTCTTCCCGTTCATCCGCGCGCTGGACAACTTCTACGCCAAACAGCATCCGGACGGCTTCATCTGCCGCGAGATCACGATGGCGGACGGGATCGACCGCTTCACCCCGCACGATCCGCGCAGCACCGGCCCGAACATCCTCGCATGGACCGAGTGGATCCACTACCAGTTCAGCGGGGATGCGGACCGGCTGACGCGCGTCTTCCCGGTGCTGGTCGCCTACCATAATTGGCTGCGCGACTGGCGCACCTGGCCCGATGGCAGCTACTGGACGACCGGACTGGCGTCGGGCATGGACAACCAGTCCCGCGTGCCGGACGCGCAGTGGCATCACCGTCATTATTGCTGGATGGACACCACACTTCAGCAGGCGCTCGACTGCCTGATTCTGCGCGAGATCGCGGCGGTGATCGGGCGCACTGAGTTCAACGCCCGCCTGCAGGCCGAGTACGATCGCCTGATGGAGATCGCCAACACGCGCCTGTGGGATGAGGTCAGCGGCTTCTACTACGACGTCGCGCCAGACGGCCGCCTCAGCCCGGTGAAAAGCATCGGCGCGTACTGGGGTCTGCTGGCCGGAGTCGCCCCGCCAGAACGCGCCGCCCGCCTGATCGCCCACCTCGACGACCCCGCCAGCTTCAACCGGCCGCACCGCATCCCGGCGCAGTCCGCCGACAGCCCAGGTTATGACGGGGAATACTGGCGCGGGGGAGTCTGGCCGCCCGCAAACTATATGGTGTTGCAGGCGCTAGAACGCGCCGGGCAGGATGATCTTGCTCACGCTATCGCGCGCAACCACGTAGACGCGGTAGCGCAGGTCTTTGCACAGACCGGCACGCTTTGGGAAGACTACGCGCCGGAGCAGATCGCGCCCGGCTGGCCCGCCG
>Ga0134097_1000402_pt1 | contig 48237 bp, 44 predicted proteins | sample 8_3taG_FD_94450 | JGI IMG/M metagenome (GOLD analysis project Ga0134097, IMG submission 94450) | Switchgrass degrading microbial communities from high solid loading bioreactors in New Hampshire, USA - 8_30_10_142_A2 metaG | ecosystem: Engineered > Bioreactor > Semi-continuous > Anaerobic >... | reverse complement strand
TATCCTGACCCTCTATATATCCCATAAATCCACCCTTTTCTTTCGTAATCCTAACATTATTATACCATATCTGCGGATTTATGTAAACTATTATAGTTATTTTTCACACAGTCTGCCGTCCCCTTGACAAAATGTCAAAAGAACCGTCCCCTTGACAAAAACGGCTTTTTTTCAAAGATTCAAAATGAAATTTGCACACAGTCTGACGTCCCCTTGACACAAAAAAGAAACGGCAATTATCAGATGATAATTGCCGTTTCTTTTGGTGGGGGGAGATGGATTCGAACCATCGAAGTCAGTGACAACAGATTTACAGTCTGCCCCCTTTGGCCACTCGGGAATCCCCCCAAATATGGAGCTGGTGATGGGACTCGAACCCGCAACCTGCTGATTACAAATCAGCTGCTCTGCCAATTGAGCTACACCAGCAAAATATGAAATTAAATGGTGGGCACAATAGGGCTCGAACCTATGACCCCCTGCTTGTAAGGCAGGTGCTCTCCCAGCTGAGCTATGCGCCCACATATATCCTATCTCAAAGGACAAGATATATAATAACACATTTCACATAATCAGTCAAGTGTTATAAACTGTCATTTAATGGTCGGGGTTGAGGGACTTGAACCCCCGGCCCCATGGTCCCAAACCATGTGCGCTACCAAACTGCGCTAAACCCCGTTGTTGCCTCCCGCGGCGTCACTTGTATATCTTAATATATTTTGCCGATTAATTCAAAGGCCGGTAATTACAAATTACATGATTTATATTGTTATTGCTCCATTAAACTTTTTCTGCCTTTAGATTTCTCTTATTTTTAATCACATGATTATATTTATACGCATTGGTGAAATATATGAATAGAATAATTTTTTGGAGGTAATGTTTATGAATTCGCCAATTATTTATTTTTGTGAGCAAAACTTTGAATTTGGTACAGACAAATTAGTCGATGATTTGGCCGATAAAGGCTATGACATTGAAATCGAACCTTGTCTGGGATATTGCGGCGAATGTTCAGAAGTACCTTTTGCATTGGTAAATGATGAACTGATTACAGCAGATTCAGTTGATGAGCTTAAAAGAAAAATATTAGAAATTTTAAATGCCTGAAGCAGGACAGGGAATCACCCCTGTCCCGTTTTAAAATAATTCCTTTAATCCGTCTGCCAGTACTACCATCATCATAAACAAGCCCATATATCCGAATAATGAATATAAATTTTTTACCAGGTTTTCAAACCCGACATATGCACACGGTATGGATATGATGCAAAATAATATTGCCCCTATCTTTTTATTTATTTTAAAGATATCACATACCCTGTTTAAAAAACCATATCCACTTGATACAGCAGTGGTAAACATTGCACTATACAACACAAATACATACACCAGCTCCGCAACTCTTCCCTTTTGCAGAACAACATGGAGCATTGGAATCTCATATGGCATTATTTCATTATAAAACAAAAACATAACCGTCCATATTAAAAAAGCTATAACCCCCAAGGCAACTCCTCCGAAAGCTCCTCCGCATACGGCTGTTTTTTTATTGGACAGCAGCGGAAGAAGAGCTGTCATAATAACAATAATGGTAAGTGTGTTATAGCTTACATATAATATCGCTGAAAAAAAATAATTGTTCGTAACTCTTTGGATAAAAGGAAAATGCAGCATAACACTTGTATCTCTGAAAATTAAAACATAACAGCCCAGAAAAACTATTGCAACAACCATGATGGGCGTTAACACTGTATTTACATTAACTACTCCTTTTATGTCATTAAGAAAGACAAACAAACACAGCAGCAGCATAACTATAATACCTGTGTTCTTGTTCAGACCAAATTCCTCATAAAAAACCGCACCGCTTCCTGCTACCATTACATTAAAGCTTGCCATCAGAAACAAAGTTACCAATATTTCCGCAATCCAACCCAGTTGTCTGCCAATTAAGGGATTTATATACTCCCCATAGTTTTTGATTTTATATTTATAAATTTTATTTAATATAATCGCACCCATCAAAGCAAACAAAACAGAAGACAGAATGATGCCATATAAGCTCTTATAACCGTAAACAAGAAAAAACTGCTTGATTTCCTGTCCTGAAGCAAAACCTGCACCTAAAACCGTTCCCGTATAGACACTTGCAATCTTTATGATATTTTTCGTGTCATTCCTCATCTCTTTTCACCCCTTTATATGTTTATTAACCAACTGATTGTCTTATGCCATGAGACATGGGACATCTCTTCGTTTCAAGCAAAAAACCGTTCCCATGTTTTATTCATAAAAACATGGGAAAGAGGAAATATTAATTTAGAGTCATGTTTCGTTTAAGTACTATGAAAGGCTGGTTGATTATGTTACGGAAAATAAAGAACATTTTCAGGAACTCTTCGGATAAAGCTACTGAAAAAACAGACACCAGAAAAAAGGTCGAAAACTTAAAACAGTTTAAACTGACAAAGAATATGAATGATAACATAACACAGCTATTGAGATTCATGGGAAACAGCTTCGATATTAAAACACGCAGGCTCAAAATCAGAACATTAAATATAGAAGCTGCTGTTGTATACATAGAAAATCTCGTTGATATCAACATAGTACTTGAATATATTATTAAGCCTCTTACCATTGAATCCGCCTCCGGGCCGGACAAAACAGCATTGGCAGACCCTTTTGATATCATTAAGGATTCCATGTTAAGCGCAGGGGCCATGGAGGTTGCAGAATCTTATGATGATATTGTTTTTGCCGTAATGTTAGGGGATACCTTCCTGTGTATTGATGGATACAGTAAAGGTATTGTAATTAGTACAAAAGGATACACCGGTCGTTCTGTGAGCGATCCTAATATAGAGCCTTCTGTAAAAGGGCCCAAAGAAGGATTTGTGGAGATTTTAGGAGATAACTTATGCTTAATACGCCGCAAAATCAGAGACCCGAATTTAACTTTTGAAAAACATATCATAGGCAGACGAACCAAAGGTCTTGTTGTAATTGCTTATATCCGGGGAATCACAAAACCTGAATTTGTCTCTGAAGTAAGAAATCGTATACAGGCTATCGATATCGACGACCATGTAGATGAGGCAAAGATTGCTCATTTTATCGTGGAACATCCAAAGTCAATATTTCCGCAGGTGAAAACAAGCGAAAGACCGGACAAAGTTACTTCCGCACTTTTGGAAGGACAAGTTGCCATTATTATTGAAGGTTTGCCTACAGTAATCATCACTCCGGTAACACTGCCTTCTCTGCTGCAAAGCGCTGATGACTACCATGAAAATGCATATATCGCATCATTAATACGTTTAACCAGATATTTTAATCTCATAGTCTCAGCCTTATTTCCGGCAACTTATGTTGCTATTACCTCGTTTCATCCTGGCGTACTTCCCACTAATCTGGCGCTTTCTATCGCCAGTGCGAGGGCAGGGGTGCCATTTCCTGCGATTATGGAAGCCATAGCCATGGAAATAACCCTTGAAATACTTGAAGAAGCCGGAAAAAGGCTGCCCAAAGTCGTAGGTCAGACGGTTTCCATTGTAGGCGGTCTGGTTATTGGGCAAGCAGCTATACAGGCCGGAATCGTAAGTCCTATTATGGTTATCGTTATTTCATTTACAGCCATTGCATCTTTTACAATTCCGGACTACAGCCTTAATCTTGCCAGCAGAATTTTAAGAATACCTTTTATGCTTCTGGCAACAGTTTTGGGTGCTTATGGTATAGCCATAGGCTGCTTGTATGTCCTGGGCTATTTATGTTCTTTGAAAAACATGGGAATATCCTATTTGGAACCTATAACTCCATATCAAGTTCGAGATTGGAAGGATTCCTTTATCCGAACTTCATATGGCACCACAGAAATGCGGCCTGACTTTTTGTCACCGGAGGACACTATAAATCAAAGAATGGGCAAAATTAAAAAAATAAAAAAAGAAATGGAGGACAATGGGCAATGAAAAGACTAATATTGGTTCTAATCCTTATGTTCGCACTATGCATGACCGGATGCTGGGACAGAAAAGATATCGAGACACGAGGATTTGTTCTTGGAATTGCCATTGATGACTATCCTCCAATTCCTGAAGGTAGAACAGTTTCACCAGAAGAAACCCAACCGGAAGAAGAAAAAAAATTTGAAGTCATGCAGATACATGAAGGTAAGCCTATGTACGCTATGACGATACAAATTCCTATCGTAAAAAAATCTTTGTTGCGAAGTCCCTTCGGACAAGGAGTCGAAAGCAACGGTTCCAAAAGCTATGAATTAACCCAGATAGGCAACTCATTTTTTGCCATGAACAGGGAAATGGCCTCAAGAATAGAACTAACACCTTATTATGAGCATCTTCAGGCAATTGTAATTTCTGATACCCTAGCTAGAAAAGGTCTGCATGAAATACTGGACTTCTTTTTAAGAGATCATGAAATGCGCCGAAGAACAATGCTTTGCATAAGTGATGGTGAAGCAAAAAAAATTCTTGATGTTGTTCCACGCATTGAGGATTATTCCTCACTCGTGCTGGCACGGCTTCCTTTAAACTCAACCGTTAATTCCCGTATTATTCATGAAACAGATTTAGGGCGTGCAATAGCCAGTATTCATGACAGGGATGACTTTTTATTGCCTCGTGTAGAAGCTACCAAGGATGAAATCAAATCATCAGGAGCGGCAGTATTTAAAGAAAATAAGATGGTAGGCTGGGCTACTCCTATTGAAGTTGAGTATATTGCTCATATTCGAGGATCTTATGAAGGCGGCTTAATAACCGCTAAAGACCCAAATAATGAAGAAGCAATTATTACTCTGGAAATTACCAGTTCCAGAAGAAAAATAACGCCTATTATTGAAAATAATAAACCAAAATTTAAAATTGATTTAAAAATAAAAGGAAGTATTGCTGAATTCACCAATAGAGAATATCACAAACTTATTAATAAGAAAGATATAAATAAAATCGTAAAAGTCTTTGAAAATAAAATAAAAAACGAATGCGAAGCAACGATTAAAAACATACAGGAAAAATATGGGGCTGATGTATTTCATTTTAATATCATTCTGAAGACTCAAATGCCTGAATACTGGGAAACGATTAACGAAAAATGGCATGATATTTTTAAAGATGTTGAAGCAGATGTAAATGTGCAAGTTCGCATACAGAATGTTGGAAACATAAGATAAGGAGGTGATAATTCTCATGAACAGAACTACAATTAGCAATTTTCAGATAATGACTCTTGCGGTAGGAACGGTTGCATCCGCTAAAATCTTTATGGTTCAACAGCAATTAGTACTCATATCAAAACAGGACGCTTGGATTTCTATGTTATTAGGGAGTATATTGACCCAATTAAGTGCAATGAATATATTATTTATCAATACTGAATCCTGGAAAAGATTTGCCGCAGATTTATTTGCAAAATTTCGGAAAAGTTTTGGGCAGATTCCTGCTTATTGGCGGAATCATATACATATTTACCTATATATGCGTTATAACAAAAGTTTTTACAGAAGTCGTCAAGACTTTTTTACTGACCGAAACACCTGCAACATTTATTAGCGTTTTATTGATATTAACGATTATCACCGTTGTTCGAAAAGGTGTCGAAAGTATTACAAAAATGAGTAATATAATAGCTCCTTTTTTCCTGATAACGCTGTTTCTTATAATCATTCTCAGTGCAAAAGAAGCAAATATTGCTAATATTAAGCCTATTCTATATAAGAATACTTTAAACGTATTAAAAGGTGCCATACCCGCCTATGCATCTTTTTTAGGGCATACTTTTATTTCTTTTTTACTTCTTTATACTCCTGAGCCAAAAAAAACATTTAAATGGTATATGATCGGAATTGCAATCCCTATGTTCATTTATACCTTGCTTACATTTATGACCATGCTGGTATTTGATCCAACAGAAGTTGAAACTATGATGTATCCGACACTCTCCCTTTCAAAATCCATAGAATTCCCCATTACTCTGCTGGAACGGCTTGAAATCCTTATGATTATCATATGGATACCGGCTATGTTTATAGCTATTTCAACCTATTTATATGCTAATATACGCAGTATCGTAGTTTTTTTTAACTTAAAAGAAAAACACCATACATATTTAGCCTACCTATATCTTATTCCTATTGTTTTAACTTTTTACGTTACTCAAGACTCTATACAAACCATTGATTATATTAATACAATCGAAATATTCGGCACAATCCAGGTAGGTGTAATGCTTCCTATAATTACTCTGATTTCGCTGATACGAAATAAAAAAGAAAAGAAAAAACAAAAACAGAATATTTCTCCTTGACAAAAATATTGCATTTGATATTATATTCATAGTATTAAATTATTTACTGCGTACGATGAATGGGAGGAGTAATACAAATCCATGCTCAAAGCGATCCGGGGATGGTGGAAGCCCGGAAGTATATTTGTATGAAGGCGTCCAGGAGTACATGAACGGAAAGTGGGCAAAAACTATGTGTATCATTTTTTGCCAATAAGGGTGGAACCGCGGAAGTTAACCTTTCGTCCCTTGATTTTATCAAGAGATGAAAGGTTTTTTTATATAATACTATTAATATATAGGAGGATCTGCAATGAAAAATACAGATAAATCAATGGATAAAATAGTAGCACTTTGTAAAGGCAGAGGCTTTGTATATTCCGGCTCGGAAATATACGGAGGTCTTGCAAACACATGGGATTACGGCCCACTGGGTGTAGAATTCAAAAACAATGTAAAAAGGGCATGGTGGAAAAAATTCGTTCAGGAATCTCCATACAATGTAGGACTTGATTCAGCCATTCTTATGAATCCTCAAACCTGGGTGGCTTCCGGCCATGTGGGCGGATTCAGCGACCCTCTGATGGACTGCAAGGAATGCAAATCACGCTACAGAGCCGACAAGCTTATAGAAGATGCTGCCCATGAAAGAGGCGAACATCTTACCGTAGACGGCTGGGATTATGATAAAATGCTTGCATACATTAAAGAAAATAATATTAAATGTCCCAAATGCGGCGCACATAATTTTACGGATATCAGAAAATTTAACCTGATGTTTAAAACCTTCCAGGGAGTAACTGAGGATTCCAAATCGGAATTATACCTGCGCCCTGAAACAGCACAGGGTATCTTTGTAAACTTTAAAAACATTCAAAGAACATCAAGGAAAAAGATACCTTTCGGTGTAGGTCAGATTGGAAAATCCTTCAGAAATGAAATAACACCGGGCAATTTCACCTTCCGAACAAGGGAATTTGAGCAGATGGAGCTTGAATTTTTCTGCAAGCCCGGAGAAGACCTTGAGTGGTTTGCATACTGGAAGGATTACTGTAAAGATTGGCTGCTTAAACTGGGCATTAAAGAAGAAAATATCCGTTTAAGAGACCATAGCCCGGAAGAATTATCTCACTACAGCAATGCTACCACCGACATTGAATTCTTATTCCCATTCGGCTGGGGAGAGTTATGGGGAATCGCCGACAGAACCGATTTTGACCTGAAACAGCACAGCATACATTCCGGTGAAACATTGGATTATCTCGACCCTGTTACCAATGAAAGATATATACCATACTGCATTGAGCCTTCCCTGGGCGCAGACCGTGTTGCACTTGCCTTCCTGGTGGATGCATACGATGAGGAAGAACTGGAAGACGGTGATACCCGGGTTGTATTGAGACTGCATCCTGCATTGGCGCCAATAAAGGCAGCCGTACTACCTCTTTCCAAAAAGCTTGGTGATGAAGCTGTAAAACTATATGAAAGATTATCCAAAAAGTTCATGTGTGAATATGATGAAGCCGGCAGTATTGGAAAACGCTATAGAAGACAAGATGAAATCGGTACTCCGTTTTGTATTACCTTTGACTTTGATTCTTTGGAGGACCATTGTGTCACCATAAGAAACAGGGACACCATGGATCAGATAAGAGTAAAAATTGATGATATTGAAAAGGTGTTAAGTGATAGCTTAGAATTTTAAATCGGGTGGACAAAATTGTCCCCCCGATTTTATTGTACAAATTTTCTGCCATGAGGACAGTCATACTGCCTCCCAATATTCTGAATTACGGTCGGACAGAATCGTCCGCCCCTACCGTGCCTATATGATAATTCTAATTCTTTTAATGCTTAACAAGGGCAACCTGTGGTCCAATGCGGCCAATTCCCTACCAGCTTCGGCTGCTTCCTCCTCCTCCTGAAGAGCCGCCGCCAAAACCGCCGCCGCCGAAACCTCCGCCGCCAAAACCGCCGAAGCCTCCGCCGCCGAAACCTCCGCCGCCTCGGCCTCCTCTTCCGCCGCGTCGACCTCCATAAATATTACTCCAAAAAATTTCTCGGCATAAAAACCTTGTTGTCCGTCCACGGAAGAAAATAAAATCAACTAAAAACAGTAATACTATGATTGAAACTATGGAAGCTACTATATCTTCAGAAGCTACTATATCTTCATAAGAATCCTCGTCCTGTGAATGACTTGCCCTATAACCGTCCAAACCGGTTAACTGTACATCATACTCTTTCGCAATTTCATCGGCAAGTGCAGCATACGTATTTAAAATACCATTATCATAATCATCCTCTTTTAAAAACGGAATCAGATATTCATCCTGTATCTGTCCCGTTTTGCCGTCAGGAAGACGCCCTTCAAGCCCATAACCGACTTCAATCCTTGACCTTCTTTCATTAGGGGCAACAATAAGCAGTACACCATTATTCTTATCCGATTGTCCGATTCCCCATTCCCGAAACAGCTCATTAGCATAGTCTTCTATCTCCATATCTTCCAAGGACTCAGGCAATACAACCACAAGCTCCGCAGTCGTTTTCTCTTCCAGCTCCGCACCAATGCTTCTGACCTTTTCCTCGGTTTCCCCACTTAATACATCTGCGAAATCATTCACATAGTTATCTGTTGGAGAAGGAAATGCAGGTTTAGCATATGCCAAACCAATAAATGATAAAATAAACATCATTAATGTTGCTATAAAGCTTTTCATTATTTTTTTCAATATTCTCCTCCTCCTTTCTATTATCATCAATAGGCAGTTTCAAAAACATATGGCATCTTTTTATTGCTGACCATACATTTGCAATGAACTAATCATTAAATTCCACTTTAGGTACTGTCTTACTGCTTTCGTCTGCCTCAAAATATTCCCTTGGACCAAATCCGAACATTCCTGCGATGATATTTCTCGGGAATCTTTTAACGCTTGAATTATATGTCTGAACTGCTTCGTTATAATCCTTCCTTGCCACTGCAATTCTGTTCTCCGTGCCTGCCAGTTCATCCTGCAAAGCTCGGAAGTTGGCATCCGCCTTAAGGGTAGGATATGCTTCACTGATTGCAAGAAGCCTGCTGAGAGCACTTGATAACTCATTATTGGCTTCGGCTGCTTCATCAACGCCCTTTGCTCCTATGAGCTTTGACCTTGCTTCTGCAATGGCCGTAAAAATTTCCTGTTCATGTGCAGCGTAGCCTTTTACTGTAGATACAAGATTTGGAATGAGGTCCGCTCTCCTCTGCAAATTGTTCTCAACCTGGCTCCATTTTGCATCAATATTTTCATTTGCAGTTACAAGATTATTATATGAGCTGACTCCATAGCCAATTAAAATAACTGCTACCAATATGATAATTCCAAGCACAATCCAGCCTGTTTTTATTCGGTTCATAATAAATTCCCCCTTCTTTTTTAATATAAGTATATTATAAATTAATATGCTCTAATATTCAAACTATTTAAAATTCTTTCTTTTTTTTTCCTACCATTTATCATTTTTAAAAGGGAATAATAAAAATGTACAAATACAGAAAGGAGTGATTGTTATGAACAAGATACGACTTGGCGTAATCGGTACCGGCATGGCGTGGGAACGTCTGCACTGGCCTGCAATACAGCAAATGCTTGACAAATATGAAATAGCCGCATTATGCAACAGAACCAGAAGCAATGCGGAAAACTTTGCAAGAACTATAAATCTGGACTTGTCCAATGTATACGATGATTATCATCAAATGCTTCAAAGAACGGATATCGATGCGGTTGATATAATGGTGCCCATCCCTGAAAATTATGAAGTAGCTGCAGCAGTAATAAAAGCCGGCAAAAACCTTATAGCAGAAAAGCCGCTTGCCGCCACACTGGAAGGCGCACAAAAATTGCTTGATTTGTACAATCAAAACAATGTCAAGGTTATGGTAGCCGAAAATTACCGCTACAATGAAGAAAATAATAAAATCCGCGATATTATTAATCAGGGTAAAATAGGCAATGTCGTTTACTTCATTCAAAACAATACGGTTGATTTTGAATCAGAAATGATAAAAGATACCTTTGCCGCCAAGGAATGGCGCCAGCATCCCAACTTCAAGGGTGGAGCTTTCCTGGATGCCGCACTGCATGATATCGCCGGAATGAGGCATATCTTTGGTGATGTGGACCATGTATATGCCATGGGAAGGCCTCAAAAGGAAGATTTCTGCCCATATATGTCGGTAAATGTACAGGTTCTTTTTAAAAGCGGCGTAATCGGTCAGTATGTATATTATCCCGACGGCAAGGAAACACAAACGCCATTCATCGGGCTACGCATCTTCGGTTCAAATGGTGAAATATATCTGGAGGGAAAAAACTGCGGTACCATTATTATAACCGATAAAAACGGAAACCGCGAGCAAATAGCATATACCCCAAACAAAGGCTATTATAACGAGCTTTTGAACTTCTATAATGCCATGATGGGATTGGAAGATATCCTTTGCACTCCGGAAATAGAATACGGTGACATGAAGATGGTATTTGACATACTGCAATCCATTGAAACCAAACAACCTGTTAAGGTTGATACGACTGAACCGCCAAAGGGTTCGGAAATGAGGTTCTATACAAATCTGTACCAGGAAGGGAAAGAACAGTATCTGCATTGATGGTTGAAACTTATCATGCCAAGTTGAGGGCGGACAGGGTCGTCCGCCTCTATTACAATAATAATGCTATAATCGGGATGGTTATTACTGCCAGCAAGGTTGATATAAACACACACTGGGCTCCCAGGTACGCATTACCGTCATATTTTTCCGCCAGTATGGAAGAGTTCGCAGCAATGGGCATAGCCGTTATAATGACCGGAATCCCTATCATGTAAATATCATCCGTAAACAGCTTCATGACGAATAATACACATAAGGGCAGTACAATGAGTCTAAGAAATGAAACAATATACACCTTCGCATTTGAAAACATTTCCAAAAATCCGCCGCCGGCAAGTAAAATACCCGCAAGAATCATGGACATGGGGGTAGTCGTTTCAGCCAGCATTTCAATGGTCATAAATACGGGCTTCGGCAGCTCTATGGAAAACAGAAACAGGAAAAACCCAATGAATACAGCAACAATCGGAGCATTAATAACATTTCTGAAATCCATCTTTGTACTTTTCTCTCTGCCTCTTTTTATAATCATAATGCCATAGGAATTCACTGCCAGAAAAATCGGCATATTGAAAATCGCGGCATAAAAGGTTCCTTCCCGACCAAACAGAGTTTCAACAATGGGAAAACCCATAAAACCAAAGTTGGAAAAAATCATTCCAAACTCGTATATATTACGCGCCAATTCATCCTTTTCAATTTTCCCAAAAAGAAGAATTCCCGCAACTGCTGAAAATATAAGTACGGCAAATGAGATGACAATAAGCCATCCGCTCTGAATCAGTCTTTCCACGGTAAAGGGGTAATTCATTGAATAAATAATCATAGCAGGCATAATAATGTTAAATAATAAGTTTGACAGGTTTTTGCTGAAAGCTGCGTCAACAATATTCATTTTTCGGATTACAAAGCCTATGATAAGCAATAAGAATAAAACAAAAGTCTGGTTAAGCGTAATAAAAAAATCCATACGACATCTCCTTTATATAAAACTTAGATTATTGTAACAGAAGAACGGCAAAAAAACAATGCTGTTTTACTGCTTGACCTTTTTTCCCTTTGGTGGAATAATATAAACATATATTTAAACAAAAAAGCAAAGGAGAAAAATCTACAAATGAAAGTTTTCATCACAGCCCCATTAGTTGGTGCGCTCATTGGATATATTACAAATTATATCGCTATAAAAATGCTGTTCAGACCGCTGCACGCCAAATATTTATTTGGTATAAGGCTGCCGTTTACACCGGGAATAATACCTCGTGAAAAAAGCCGTATTGCCAAAAGTATCGGAGCCGCAGTGGGTGAAAAGCTTCTGACCAAAGATGTTATTGAACATACACTTTTATCTTCGGACTTTCATAAAAAACTGGAAGAATTTATTGACATTAAAATGAAAGAACTTACAGCAAACAACATCACTGCAGGAGCTGCTGCAGAAAACCTGCTTGGTTCCGAACCAACCGAAAAGGTTATCTCACAAATCCAATACCATGTCACAGATTTTTTGCATAAAAAAATTAATGAACCTGAAGTAATCGCCAATATAACATCCCATTTGTCCAAAGGAATCGACCAGTACATCGAAAAGCAAATGACAAACCCGCTGATAAAAATGGTTTTAAGCTTCAACACCGGTATTGTTGATTCTATAAAGGACAACATTGTATCCAAAATCAGCAGCCTGCTCTATACCGATTCGCGTGACGTAATTGATGAGTTGATCCGAAATGAACTGACATCCATCAGGGAAATGGAGTTGGACGACATAATGAACAAGTTCGTCAATAACCCTGATGCCATAAAAACAGCAATCATCAATGTTATTGACAAAATAGTTGTAGACAATTTAGATTTCATTACTACTGCACTAAATATACCTGCCATGATTGAAAAGCAAATCAATGACTATGACATTTATGAAGTGGAAGAGTTGATATTAAGCATTGTTGACAAAGAATTAAAGGCCATCATATGGCTAGGTGCATTGCTGGGATTTATAATGGGATTTATTATGCCTTTGTTACCCGGTTAATTTTATAAGCTTAGGGGCGGACTGGGTCGTCCGCCCCTACATTAATCAATTGCTATTTTACCTTATAAAATTCCACATACCAATCGGCAAACTTCTGCAATCCTTCTTTAATGGTCGTTTTTGGCCTAAAGCCTATTTCTTTCTGCAATAAATCCGTAGAAGCATAGGTAACAGACACATCACCGGGCTTCATAGGTTCAAATACCTTCTCGAACACTACTTTTCTGCCAAGAGCCCTGCTTAAGCACTCCTCCAATGTTTCAACAAATACCATCAGCTTTTCGGGCCTGTTATTTCCTATATTAAAAACCCTATGAGGAACCTCCCCCACAGGCGGCTTGCCGATTAGCCTCTCGATTCCTTCCACAATATCGTCAATAAAGGTAAAATCCCTGTATAAATCATTATCAAAATCTCCATTGTTAAATATCCTTATTGGCTCACCGTTGAAATACATATTGGTAAATGCAAAATATGCCATATCCGGTCTGCCCATAGGCCCATAGACGGTAAAAAACCTCAGACCCGTAGCCGGTATCTTATAAAGATGGCTGTATGTATGTGCCATCAGCTCGTTGGACTTCTTGGTAGCCGCATATAAGGATACGGGATTGTCCACAAAATCCGTTTCTTCAAAGGGAACCTTTTTATTAGCCCCATATACGGAGCTGGACGAAGCATAAATCAAATGCTCTACAGGATTATGCCTGCACGCCTCCAGAATATGATAAAAGCCAATAATATTACTTTTAATGTATGCATCCGGATTTTCTATGGAATACCGTACCCCTGCCTGCGCCGCCAGATGTACTACGATATTGGGTTTATAACCTTTAAAAGCTTTCACAACCGTATCTTTATCCGAAATATCCCCTTTTATAAAAACAAATTGTTCGAACTGCTTAAGCTTTTCAAGGCGAGCATATTTAAGCCCTATGTCATAATAATCGTTCATATTGTCAATACCGATTACCCGGCAACCTTGCTCCAGCAGCCTGGCAGACAGAAAATACCCGATAAAGCCGGCTGCACCCGTAACAAGATAAGTCTTATGAGTATCTATAGCTTTGTAATCCAAGTTCATTGACTCCCCCTCACACTTATAACGATCTTCCGACAGAATAATATTCCACACCTGCCTCTTTCATCTCCGACACACTGTAAATATTTCGTCCGTCGTAAACCAGAGGCGTTCTCATTAACTCCTTATATCTTTTGGGAGCAACTGCTTTAATTTCAGCCCATTCGGTAAAAACAAAACATACATTGGCTCCATCCAAAGCCTTCTCTACACTGTCAACATAGTGAATGCTTCCGCTGCCATGTCTGCCTTCCGGATATTTCTTCCTGCAATTTTTCATTCCTACCGGGTCATAAGCATAAATATCCGCTCCATGTTCCAACAACAGAGGAATATTCTCAAGCGATGCAGCCTCACGCAAATCATCGGTCCCCGGCTTGAAGGTCAGACCCAGTACCGCCACCTTCAATCCGTTAAACGTAATCAGCCTTTTGCAGGCTTTTTTATACAGTATTGTCTTCTGGTCCTTATTTACATCGATAGCAGCTTTCACGGTTCTTAACACATAACCATTCTGCTTTGCCATATAATCAAGGGCCTTCGTATCCTTGGGAAAACACGACCCGCCGAAGCCGATACCCGCATTTAAAAATTTGCTCCCTATACGTTCATCATAGCTCATGCCTTCTACGACTTCCTGAATATCCGCACCTACCAGTTCACAAAGGTTGGCAATATCATTCATATAGGATATCTTAAGCGCCAGAAAATTATTACATGCATACTTAATCATCTCTGCAGACCTTCTGCTAACAGATACGATAGGAAGGTGAAAGGGTTCATAAATCTTCTTCAGCATATCCTCCGCCCATTTGCTGTCCGTCCCTATAATAATTCTTGCTGCATGAAGCGTATCATGCACTGCAGAACCCTGCGACAAAAACTCCGGATTCGATGCGACTTCCACCTTCACATCATGAATCAGGAAGTCCTTAATAAACTGCTCTACTTTATCATTGGTTCCTACCGGCACCGTAGACTTAACCACCACAAGGCAATCCTTCTCAATGGTCTCGGCAATTTGTCTTGCCACTGTAGCAATATAGGTCAGATTGGCAGAACCGTCAGGCTGCTCAGGCGTACCTACGCCAATAAAAATTGCATCCGCATCCCTGTACGCAGACTTATAATCCGTCGTATAGTCAAGCCTTCCTGCCGCATAGTTCTTCTGCATTAATTGCTCCAAATCCTTTTCATAAATCGGCGAGATGCCCTGCTTCATCAAATTCACTTTATTTTGATCAATATCAACACAAATAACCTGATGGCCGACCTCAGCAAAACACACCCCTGCAACCAATCCTACATATCCTGTTCCAGCCACAGCCAATTTATACATACTATCATCCCTTTACTATTATAAGTCTTCTCTTACAAAAAACACGTTCATATTTGCCGTCAGCTTTTTAATAGTATTTTTACATTGTTATATACACTAAAAATATCTTTTTTCATAATAATCAAATAAACTATATATATAATCAAATATATTAAGGACCCTAACCATGCCCCTGATAAACTTCCGGTTATGATAAAAGCTATTGTCATGAACAGCTCGACGACAATATCCGTCAATACAGATATGTTTAATATCCTGGCCAAAATCATCTCCGCTAAAATGCATCGAAAAGCCATAAGAATTACGATTGAAATAATTGAAAACATTAAATTTTTCCAGGCCACCGTAAATATAGCTGTAAATAATGCACTTAAAACAACTGAAATAACATTGACCCATAATATTACTCTTTCTTTTCTTAATGTTTTCAAATATGTATTGATTAATAAAGACATCTTCCCGGAATATATGCAAATTGGAAATACTAATGCCATATATACCAAGCTCTCTTCATACTGCGGCAGCCAAGCAGATAAAATAATCTTAAAAGGATAATAAAGCACAAGTAATCCAAGCGTTGGAATCATCAGCATTACTTTCATAATATTATAAATATAAGGCAGCCTTTCATCAGGCGTCCGCCGAAGCAACGGAAACAGAACCAGGCTTATTGCATTAATAAATGTCATCAATAAATTCGATACACTTAAAGTAAAAGAAACCTTACCAAATGTTGATACACCCCATACCCTTTCAATCCCAAATCTTATAATTCCAATAATAAGATTACTCGATATGGTAGCAAACATCAGCTTTATTCCTGCCTTAATGTTTTCCAGGGCTTCACCTATACTAAAATAAAAGCTTGATATTTTATGAAATACAATATCTCTGCAATAATACGCCGCAAGAACAAGCGATAAAAATTTTCCTACTATATCTGCTATGATCATTAATTGATAATTCCTATAGCCAAGTATAATTAAGATAACAATAAATAAAATATATAGAATTCTATCGGACAAAGCAATTTGCGAATATTCTTTTATTCTGTTCGTGCCTTGCAAAATGTATACCAGCATAAACCTCATATTAATAATCAGCATACATATTGCTGTCATTACAAATAAAAACAGTTTATTCTCATCCTGCACAAACAGATATGTAAATAGAACAATTGCTACGCCTAGTACCGTTTGTAATATAAACAGCATCCAAAACTGTGAAAAAAACAGCTTTTTATTTAATTCTTTATATTCCTGTCCACCATACCTCAGATATATTCCGTCATTCCAGCCAAAGTGTAAAAAGCCGACATAAGATGTGTAAAATAAATACAACTGCCAATATCCATACTCTTCTATTCCTATTAATTTCGGTATAACCAATATCACCAAAACCGAAATTAACGTTGCTGTTAAATTTGAAGTTATGCTATATGAGAAATTATATATTAAAGCAATCCCTTTACTTTTCAACGTATAGTCCTCTCAATTCTTCTCAGCTTGTCTTTTGATAATTAGAATCTGGAAAATAGAATTAATCCTTTTAGAAACAAAGTACCTCTAATAGTACTTCTTCGGATTTCCTTATCAAATAATAAGCTTATTCTCTGGTTTAATGAACCTTTATACTCACTTATCCTTTTAAGCATTTTATAATCATTTTCCGACAGGAGATCAACATATTCATTTAAAATATCATTTATCATACCTGAATAAAAATTTATGACTTTTAGTTGTTTTATTTTAGCTTTTATTATTTTGGAAATGGATTGTTTGCTGCCAAAATAGTTTTCCTCATGCTGTCTGTAAAGAATATATGAATTCTTATCATAAACCACTTTGCCTAAAAACAAAATGATAATTGGAATGATAAAATCATGCGAGTAGACATTGCCAGTTTTTAACCTTATAATCAAATCCCTGGCATTACGATTAAATACCATTGTACAACCATGCGCAAAGCCTTGAAACAAAGCTCTTATTTTGCTATCAGGTATTATATTATCTTTTGTGTGTAACATGGATACATAATTTAAACTGCTATCAACAACAGTACAATTTGAACAATACATAACAGCTTTATCTTGTTCTTCATCACAAATTTTTTCAATAGCTTTTAATAGTTTATTGGGCTTCCATACATCATCCTGGTCAGCAAATGCATAATAATCATACTCTCCCGACATTTTTACCAACTCCATAAAGCTGGCCTTATATCCAATATTGTTTCCATGAACTACATCCATATTTTTATGTACGTTCTGATATTCAGAAAGAATATTCGTAGTACCATCCGTTGACCCGTCATCTCTAACCAGGCAATGTACTTCTACACCCTCCTGGTTAAAAATACTATCCAATTGTTGCCTTATATACTTTTGCCCATTATAGGATGACAATAATACCTGAACCTTTTTCAAATGTATCACCTATTCATTTTTCTATCCCAACACTATTTCAGATATGATTATACCTAATAGTCATTCTTTCTGCTTAATCAGAAAGCTTTTCCTTGTAAATAACCATAGCCAAAAACTCAATTGCAACCATGTAGACATGATTGAAAAATACTTATCGTCAAAAAATTGGTTGATTAATGGAAAGTACATCAGTGATAACAGTCCTATACAGAATACATTGCTGCTTTTTCTTAAAACAACCTTTTTATAAAGCAATCCATACATAATTCCTAATAAAAACTGTATAACAAATGCATACCCCAATCCAAAATCAGCAGCATAATAATGCAAAACCGTATAAACATTCGTCCGGTCACCATAAACCAAAACATAATTCTGCCTGTTGACTGCTACATCTACATCATATCCAATCCGATTCAAGACTGCATAAAGAAATCGAAATGTATTCTTCCCATACAAAGGCTCGTAATGCAGATCCATCCAATCCGTAAAAGCTACCATTGACGTAGTAAAATAAACTCTCAACTGTTTTAGAATAAATGCCAAAACATTGCTTTGATCATCATACACGTACTTTAAAAACGCAAAACTAATAAAAACAGCAAATGCAATGACTGTCAGAAACGACATAATAACCAGGCTTTTTTTGATACTATATCGTTTTATAAGTAAATTGCTGAAGAATACAGCTAAAATCAGCATTAATATTATTCCTCTGTTACCTGCTGTTACAGTAAAGAATAACGCTATTACAAATGTAATGAAGAAATAATTTCTGTTTCTTTTATTTGGATTACTAAAATAAACTATACTGCAGACAATCGCAAAAGAAATAACCGCATTTCTTGCATATGAAGCTACTAAACCTTCATTATATGTTCCCGTTGTCTTTCCACTAATAAGTGTTTTCCAGAAATTATAAACATAATGCGCTGATATATATCTTCTGACTTGAAATGCAAAAGATAAAAATATGATTATTTCTATTATCAAAGCCAATTTTATCAAAAATGTATCACAATTTAATACACTTTTTTTCTCCTCTAAGTCATCATTCCTATTGCTTCTATCCTTAAGAACTGAAAAAAAACCTATTACAAAAAAACAAAGTCCTATAAAAAAAGATAAATAATTGATATTATTTTGATCGATAACTGCACCTCTCAGTAACAATGCTGTATACATAACCGCCCATATTAATGAAATAATCAAAGGAGGAGCAACAATATCTTTCAGCTTTTTCCATATCAAAAAGCAAACCGTAATACAACCTACTATACCCACGTATACCATTTTATATCTGCTTCTCCCCTTTACCAAAAATTTATCTATCGTTTTGATGTTGTAAATAGAATATTTCAAGCTTTTTTGCGCTATCACAAATATCATAGCCAGCTTTTTTTATGATATCACTCATATTTGCGCGTGTATTTCCGTTACAACAATTTAATACTTCACTTGCCCAAAACTCCGCTGATCTTTTCAATGAGATTACATTTATTAAATCAGTGACATAAGCCTCTTTTGGCACATTATCTGATACTACGCACGGCAAACCAGCAGCTTGTGCTTCTATCACCGCCATACCCAATCCCTCAAACAACGATGGGAATACAAACACGTCCATAGCTTGTAAATATGCACTAACATCTGAAACTTTTCCAACGAATATAATCTTATCTTTTAACCCTATATCTGAAATTTGCTTTTCGATCTCCGACCTTAACTCTCCTTCACCAACCAGCAATAAAACAGCAAACTTATTTCTTTTCTGAACTTCATTAAAAATTTGAATCAAAAAGTTATGATTCTTAGGATATGTAAAACTTCCGACATGACCAATTACAAATTTATCTTCAATATTCAAATATTTTCTTACTTCGTTTCTCTTAGATTCGCTAAAAATAAATTCCCGGGTATTTATAGCATTTTTTATAAGTCTGTAACGATTACTTTTTACTGCTTTTTTACCAAACAACCACTTACCGGCTTCATCCGAGCAGGCAAAAAAATAATCTGCTTTATATCTAATTGAATACTGAGCAATATTTTTAACGAATTGCTCTACCCCATTCCCTCTGGAAGCTATACTATGACTATGCGCTATTGTAACCAGCCCAAACTTTTTTGCTATATTCAGATATATCGAAGCAGTACTTCGAACATGCCCATGAATAATCTTATATTCCGGATGCTGTTTAAAAAAATCATGCCAAGCCTTTTTATATTTAAAATGATTTATGCCTGTATATTTAGGAACGTGATATATATACCCTCCTAAAGATTCTATTTCACTATCAAAGTCGCACCTGTTTTCCGTATGCGTAATAAAATCAAATTGAACCTTATTCCGGTCAATATTGCGGTACAAGTTCATAACCATGGTTTCTGCACCGCCTCTGTTCATTTGCGCTAAAACCTGAAGTACTCTGATTGGTTTCGGCATTACAAATTCTCCTTATACCAATTTATAGTCAACGACAGACCCGCAGAAAAATTAAATTCAGGTTCATAACCTAAGTACTTTTTAGCCTTAGATATATCCGCGCTGCTATGCTTAATATCTCCCTTACGATCTGTTCCGTAAATAGGCTCAATATTTTTCCCCAAAGCTTTGCATATTTCATTATAAACATCAATCAGGTATTCTCTACCGCCATATGCAATATTAAAAACCTGCCCGGCTGCTTCATGAGATGCCTTGCAAGCCTTCAAATTAGCTTCTATAACATTTTCAATATATGTAAAATCACGACTCTGTTTGCCATCGCCATTAATCGTTGGTCTCTGATCATTAAGTAATTGCTTGATAAACTTAGGAATAACTGCCGCATACGCCCCATTAGGATCCTGCCTTTTTCCAAATACATTAAAATACCTAAGCCCATAAGTATCAAGTCCGTATAATCTGGTGTACAATTTTCCATACTCTTCATTTGCTCTTTTAGTCAAAGCATATGGAGAAAGCAAATTACCTTCTCTTCCTTCCTGTTTGGGAAGGCTTGTCTCGTCTCCGTAAACTGAAGAACTGGAAGCATAAACAAACTTCTCAACACCATTTTGCCTGGCAGCCTCCATCATATTAATGGTTCCTCTTATGTTTACTTCCTCATATAGCAAAGGCATTTCTATACTTCGAGGTACACTACCCCAGGCAGCTTGATGCAAAACATAATTGATACCTTTGCAGGCTTCCATACATATATTAATATCTCGAATATCCCCTTCTATAAACTCAAAATTCGGATTGTCCAAAAACATATTTATATTTTCTTTTTTACCGGTTGAAAAGTCATCCAGTCCCCTTACTTTATATCCCAGGCTCAGTATTGCTTCAACCAAATTTGAGCCAATAAAGCCTGCCGCACCGGTTACTAAAAATTTAGTGCCCTCCGGAAACTTTAAATGCCTGTATCCCATTATTTTACAACCTCCAATATAAGTATCCCATTTTCTCTGCTTCTTTTCTGTCAAATATTCCTTTCACATCAATCAACACATAACCGCTTCTCATAGTATCTACAGAGGATTCCTTTGTCGTTACGCCCTGGCCATTTGCTTCCGAATTGAATTCCTTCGATATTCTGAACATCTCTTTTATATCTTCCAATTTTATATTTTTAAACTCTTCATGGGGGACAGCAATTATAACCGCATCCACATCAGTAATTTCTTCAATTTCATATACATTAATACTATACTCAAGCCATAGGCTGCTCCTATCAGCTACCGGATCTACTACCTTCACTTCAACTCCATACTCTTTCAGTTCTTTTATTACATCAATTACTTTTGTATTCCTAACGTCAGGACAGTTTTCTTTGAATGTAATGCCAAAAATAGCAACCGTTGAACCTTTTATCTGCTTGTCTGCCTTAATCATTTGTTTTACAGTATTTTCAGCAATGTACTTACCCATACCGTCATTAATTTTTCTTCCGGATAAAATAATTTGTGAATGATATCCCAACTCTTCTGCTTTGTATGTTAAATAATAAGGGTCGATACCTATACAATGGCCTCCTACAAGCCCAGGAACAAAATCCAAAAAGTTCCACTTCGTGCTGGCTGCCTTTAAAACCGATTTTGTATCAATGCCCATTCTATTAAAAATAATGGAAAGCTCATTCATAAAAGCAATATTAATATCACGTTGAGAATTTTCAATTACTTTAGCTGCTTCAGCAACTTTTATACTCTCTGCCTTATACACACCGGCTTCAACAACTAATTCATATACTTTAGCAATAATATCCAACGATTCCTCATCCATACCGGCTACAACTTTCGTTATAGTTTCAAATCTATGTATCTTATCACCGGGATTTATCCTTTCAGGAGAATATCCCACTTTAAAGTCCACACCACATTTTAGACCTGACTCTTTCTCCAAAATAGGAACACATATATCCTCCGTTACCCCCGGATAAACAGTAGATTCAAAAACCACAATGGATCCCCGAGTTAAATTTCTGCCAACCGTTCTGCTTGCTGATTTTACACAGGTAAGGTCCGGAGTATGGTCATGGTTGACAGGGGTAGGCACTGTAACAATATGAAACTTGGCTTCCTTAAGCCTGGCTTCATCGGATGTAAAATCAACAGTCGTATTTTTAACCGCGTCATCACCAACTTCTTTGGTTGGATCAATCCCTTTCTTATAAAGCTCCACTTTTTCTTTATTAATATCAAAGCCTATTACCTCCGCTTTCTTTGCGAAAGCTATAGCAATAGGAATTCCAACATATCCCAGTCCAATAATCGAAATTTTCTCCAACCGATTTGCAATCTTTTGAAATAAATCCATATTAATTCTCCTTCAATATTGACTTTATCTGTTCTAAGTAGGCTTTAAGGACCAAATTTCTATCGAATTCTTTCTCCATTTTTCTTCTTCCGGCTAACCCCATTTTCTTTTTGTCTTCATAGGGCAACTGAATAAATTTAATAATTGCTTCAACTAAGCTGTCAACATTTTTGACAGTAAAGCCAAACCCGCTAATCCCTTCATCAAATGTCTCTTTACACCCCGGAACATTCGATGCCAATACAGGCCTCCCTGCAGAGGCTGATTCAAGCAACACATTTGACATTCCTTCATGATAAGATGGGTTTATTGTTGCATGGCTTCTTTTTATAAAACCATGAATATTCTCCTGGTAACCATGATATTGTATAATCTGTCGATTTTCCAAATCATTTATGATCTTTTCATAATTTTCTTCCTTTTCTCCTATTAAATGGAACTCAACACTCGGATAAATCTCCTTAATGATTCTTGCTGCCTCAAACAATTCTTCTATACCCTTTGACTTCATAATGCGTCCAATAAACAAAAATCGGATGTTTTCATCCTCACCAGGATATTCTTCTAATGCATGATCTTGCAAATTCACTCCGGACCCTGGAATTTCTCTGGCTTTTCTATCGTCTACAATTCCATTTTTGATAAAAAAGTCTTTATTCGCTGAGTTTTGGAAAAATATGCATGAAGCATCCTTTAGTCCAATTTTATATAACATCAAAGATATTGCACTTATTATCCCTTTTCTTTCAATTGACGTTCCCAGACCCGTTATATTGGCTATATATGGTACTCTTAATAATCTGCATGCCAAGCCACCATATACATTCGGTTTTATAGTATATGTAAGTACAATATTTGGCTTTATTTCAGCAATAATTTTTATATAATCAGTAAATAATTTTAAATCTTTTATTGGATTCGTTCCTCTTCTATCAATTGAAGTATCTGTAAGATTGCAGCCCAATTCTTTAAAATAACTGTTTTTAGAGTCTCCCGGAGATGAAATGCTAACTTCAAAACCTTCTTTCATTAACTCCTCAATTAGTTCTTTTCGAAAACAATAAAGGCCCTTTATTGAATTTGTTAATATTAATACTTTATTCATTATATCTGTCTCCAAGCCTCTAAATTCCTTAATATTTCTTCTTATTTCTTTATAGTCTGGTTTCATCTGACAATTACCAAATAAAATTATATAATATGCGGTAATAGAATTCAATTAATTCCATTAAAATACAAAAATAAAAAATTATGTAAGCAAAAATCTGCTCGTATTCGTTTCCATTCATTTTTACTATGCATTTATTTTTATTATATCGGCTTTATATCATCAATGCAAATATATTTAATGGAAAAATAAAAGTTAATTCACCTACTTTCATTTACAAGTACAATGAACTAACTTTTATAATTTATAATTTCTAAATATTAACTTGCAACAACCGATCTTACCTTTACTCCTTTAATACTTCCCAGCTTTCCGGTTAATGCACCGATATCATCATTGGTTCCATCCACAATCAGAGAAATGATGGATATTCCTCTTTCCCTGTAAGGTATTCCCATCCTGCCTACTATAATATTGCCGTACATGGACAGGACTTCATTCACGTATTTTGCCTCTTCTTCCCTATCCGAAACAACAATTCCTATCACAGCAATTCTATTATCTTCCGCCATTTGAATCATCTCCTTATATAATTATATAGTTTATAAACGATCAATTAAATCGTTAAAAATATCATTTCTTATACTCTTATAATACGATATGGTATAAAATACCAAAATAATCAAGAATCCCATGATAACCAAATAAAGAACTTGAAATTTATAAATACTTATGTACAAAACAAATGCACCTATTAAAGCCAAAACGCTTTGAAAAATAAATACATTCTGTGTAAATCGCAAATCTTCGTACCTCTGCCTGTTGATTTTATATTTTTTCTTCCCCTTGGTAACAGACAACAGAGTTTGCTCAATCTTCTCAATGACCCTGTTTCTTATCCAGGACTGAATATATGGAGAAATAAGTCCTCCTATGCAACCAAAACCAACAGAAAAAACCATTGCAGCACCTGAAATAATCAATGATTTGGTTATTAACAATGTAATAATTGCAATTAAAAAAGCCGATAAAAACAAAACACCCAATAATACCATACTATTCACCTTAATACTATTGTTGCTGATTATTATTAATACTCGAAATTAATACATTCACTTCTTTCCTATATGTAGTATCGGGATAATCCTGCAATAACTTTAGTGCTGTTTCGGAAGCCTTTTCATATTCTCCGTTTTTATAATACGCATAAGCTAAAAAATACAGGGCATCATCCGAATAATACTGTGTCTTTTGATAATCAAAAGATTTCTTTAACTTTTCGATGGCAGCCTGGTAATTTCCAACTTTAAATTCATTGGTTCCTTCAAAATATAGCTTCTCTCCTGCTTGTAAAAAAGCAGTATAAGCCAATTGATTATACAACTCCTTTGAATTCTCCCCAAGCATGCTTACATCAATGGTTTCAAGATACTGCGCACACTGAATATACTGCTGTGAATAAAAAAGCTTTTGTGCCTCCATCAGCTTGTCCATATTTTCTGCAATCAGTTCCTTCTGCTTATTGATTTCATCCTGCTTTAGCTTTTCAATCTCCTGCTGCAGCTGATTCTCTTTTTCGACCAATTGCTCCTTCAACTTGTTATTCTCATTCATCAATTCATCAATCTTTGCTTTTTCTTCCTCAGTCTCCATGTTAAACTCAGCCCTGGGGCTGTCATTTTCATGACTCAAAAACGATTTATTATAAAAAGAATGATAAACAAAATAACCGCTAACTGATATAATAAAAGTAATAATCAGGGTAACAGAATATATCTTAATATGCTCATCCCGATTTACCACGCAAATAACCCCCTGTTTTTTAACATCAGTGCGTTTTAACTATGATAATATTATCATAACAAAATTCATACCAATGGGCAATGTAAAAATGAAAAAAATCGGTATACAGGTTTTGTTGAACAATTCGGCAAATTATGCTATAATTCCATTACTTATCAGTATAAAAGGGGTATCACAATGAAAAAAAACTTCATACTCATTGCTTCTTTGATAATAATTGCAGTATTATTCACCAATAATCTGCATATTAAATCTATGGAAATGCAAGCATTTACGGATACCTCATCGATGACCGACCAGGAATTCTTCGGTATATGGGACAGCAGCAGCGGTCAATGGATTACCGAGGGTAAAATCAACTACCGTTATACCAACAGCAATGACCTCCGGACGGTTGAGGAATTCGTAAAAAAAGGCGACTATTCAAGCGCAAAAGAAGCATTAAGAAAATATTATATAAATCGCTCTGCTGAAACCGACCCAAAAGTCTTTGGCATTTCCGATTCCCAAGCCGATATTGCGGCAGCTGACCTTATAAAAGAAAACATTTTCAATGCAGGTTCCAATGAAGTATATTTAAAAACCTTTTCCATGAATAATACGGAAGATGCAGTCATCACAGTTGATGTAACCGAAGCTGTTGCAGACAATAAATCCATTTCTTTTATTCTTATTGCCAGAAACAAAGAGCCATCCCTGGCACAGTTCCACAGCAAAGAAAACGCCTCCTACGCACCTGTTCTTCATATTACGACAACCGATAACACCATGTATTCCATCACCGCCTCTCAGGATACTACGGTAAGTGCAGGTGTTTACAGCAAAACAAATTACGGAAAGCAGCCTTACCTCCGGGTAAGGGATTCAGGCACTCCTGTGGACGATAACACCGCAAGAGCTTATATAAAATTTGATTTGTCATCCGTCAGTGGCAAACCCACTGTTGCAGTATTATCCCTGTACGGAAAGATTATTCCTGCGCCGGATAACAGTACCGAAGCAAATGAAAAGGAAATTATGCTGTTCCAATACAACAACGCCTCCTGGCTGGAAAACACCCTGACATTTGAAAACATCAATACCATGTTTTATTCATGGCAGGGAATTGACGGCGGAAATGACTGGAACGTTCCTGCCGGTGCAGATGAAGAGTATATAAACAACCTGACGCGTTTCAATATGGTTCCTATGATGATTGCCACCCATAATACCCATCCTGAAGGCTTGTACGACTACACCACACTAAGCCTGATTCTTGACTTTATTAAGGACAAGCCGGCCTCCTATCCCAGAAGACTGGAAGCAGGCATGCGCGTCTGTGACTTCATCAATGTATTTCATTACATGAAAAACAGTAAATATTTCAATAGCGAGGCCTGTTCTGCAATCATAAAAAGCATATGGCAGCACGGCAAATATCTCAATGAAAAAATGTCCTCCACATCCAACTGGGGTGTGACTGAAACTCTTGGGCTATACTGGATTGCTCTCTACTTTCCTGAGTTTTACGAGTCTTCAGAATGGGAAATCTCTGTAGGAACCAGGTGCAAAAGTCTTCTTGAAAATCTGTTTTATGAGGACTATTCCTTCAGGGAGGCTTCTACTCATTATGCCGGAGTCGCACTGAAAGACTTCGTTAATATATGCAACTGGGCAAACCTGCAAAACAAGCCTGCTCCTAAGGAGCTCGGCAGTTATCTGCGTGGATATGCCAAATTCTTTGTAGATTCCTGCTTCCCCAATGACTATCAGACTATGTATGGGGATTCGGACTATCTTGAACGGCGGAGCACCATACGCCCTATAGCAAAGCTGTTTAACGACGAGCAGCTAACCTATTACGGCAGCACCACCAAGCTGGATGCAAACGGAAATCCTCTGCCTGCTCCGAAAGTAGAATCCGTATATTATCCTGATGGCAAAATAGCCATACTCCGCATAGGAATGACTTCCGATTCACTATATATGCATATCAATAATAAAAATTACGGTAACCATGGTCACCCAAACGCTTTGGGCATCATCGCCTATGCATATGGAAGGTCCTTGCTGGTTGACCCCGGCCGCGGGGACTATAACGACAATATAAACGGCGGCCAATGGCTTACACGTCAGACAGAAGCCCATAATACCATAGAAATCAACGACACGACCCAGAAGCGCACTTACAATTCGGACACCTCATATCTTACGGTAAACCCGGGCTTTGATCTGTATGAAGGTACCACAACAGAAAATGAAGGCTTTATTCATACCCGATATGTATTTTTTGCCAAACCAACCTTCTGGCTGGTCTCGGATATGGTTACGCCTTCCGATAAAAACAGCAGCAATAAATATGAACAAACATGGCACCTGCTGCCCGAAGCCAATGTATCCTTGGAAACGGCTTCAAAAAAAGCCAAAACCAATTTCAACGACACCCTCGGCTCAGATATTCACATCGTCCCTGCAGACTCCGAAAAGCTGACTGCTTCTATTAACGACGGATACTATGCCCCCAAGTACGGGGTAATCAATGACGCCAAATACATCTCTTACACTCAAAATACTTATGGAACGGTAACCTTCGACACGCTGCTTTACCCCACGGCAAAAGGTCAGGAAGCCGACCCCATAGTAACTCGACTAATGACAGAAGCAGATACTCAAACTGCCACCGCTTTGGAAATCAAAGCTGCTCAAAATCAGCCATCAGGCTATTATTATCTTTCCTACGAACAGCAACCCAAAGTCAGAACCTTTGGCAACTATACATATAACGGAAAAATGGCATTTATTCAAACCAAAAACGACGGAACCATAGACAGGATATGCATGGCTCAAGGCTCAGAGCTAAAAGAAGCTTCAAATACAATAATTAAAAGCTCTGTGGTTATTGATGATTTGCAGGTATCTTGGCAAGCGGATGGAATTCATATTGAAAGCAATTATCTGAAAAATACTGAGGAACAGTTAGAAATCACCATCTATTCTCCCAATACGGCTGCAGTATTCGTAAACGGGCAGCCTGCAGCATTCATTCAGATGGGCAATGAAATACATGTATATATTAATAAAATAGGCATACAGTATGATCAACAGAATATTATGCTGGCAGCCGCCTACACAAGAAAAACGGCAAATAATGCAGCAAAACCAATGTTGTACACAGCATTCTATCAGACAACCCATGGTATCAACCAATTGATTAAGGTCGAATTGGCAAGTCCTGAAAAGGAATTGGAGGTAGGAGAATCCGCAACGCTGAGTATTCAGACTTCAATCCCCAATGGAGCGGAATTCTTAAAGATATTATTATGGAATAACTCCACAGGAATGAATCCTATGGCTGACAGCGTCCTTATTCAACTTGATTCTGTTCAAAAGGCCATGCAGCCCTGACTCCACACTGTCAACAATGGGTGGACGACTCTGTCCACCCGTTAAATTATGTTTTTCAATCACCTGTTATATGATATTTATCCCTCCGCCATCGAATACATCTTCTCATAATACCTGACATAATCCCCTGATAAGACATTGTTTATCCATTGGGTATGATTCAAATACCATTCAATGGTTTCCCTGATACCCTGCTCGAAAGTATATGCAGGCTTCCAGCCTAACTGAGTGGTTATCTTGGTATTATCAATGGCATACCTTCTGTCATGGCCCGGACGGTCCTTTACATACTTAATAAGGCTTTCCGACTTGCCAAGAGTTTTTATAATCAACTTCACTATTTCAATATTGGTTCTTTCATTATTCCCTCCGACGTTATAAATCTCTCCAACACTCCCCTTATGCAAAACCGCATCAATGGCAGAGCAATGGTCCGACACATGCAGCCAGTCTCTTACCTGCAAACCGTCCCCATAAACAGGCAGGCTTTTATCCTGCATGCAATTGATAATCATCAGCGGTATAAGCTTTTCCGGGAACTGATATGGGCCATAATTATTGCTGCAACGGGTAATATTAACAGGCATACCGAAGGTCTCATGGTAGGCTCTTACCACCAGATCGGCACCGGCCTTGGATGCCGAATACGGGCTGTTAGGCATCAGAGGCATGGTTTCAACAAACTTTCCTGTCTTCCCCAACGCACCATATACCTCATCAGTGGACACCTGAAGAAATCTGACACCATCCCTGTACTCTCTGGAATACTTGTCTTCCGGGTGGACCTTCCAGTATTTTTTAGCCGTATCAAGCAACACCTGGGTTCCGATAACATTGGTCGTCAAAAATACTTCCGGTTCTTCAATACTCCTGTCCACATGGGACTCTGCCGCAAAATTTACAACCGTATCGATATGATATGATCCGAATATTTCCTCCATCCTTGCTCTGTCCCTGATATCGGCTTTAATAAACACATAATTGGGATTATCTGATACATCCTTCAAATTCTCCAAATTCCCTGCATAGGTCAATGCATCCACATTGACTATCCTGTATTCCGGATGCCTGCTTAGCATAAACCTTACGAAGTTGCTTCCGATAAATCCGGCTCCCCCTGTAACTAATATATTTTTCATCTATTTGTCTTCCTTTCATTCAGTTTTGCAATTCCTTCAGATATCTCCCTAAAGCATCCTTCCAATGAGGCAGCCTTGAAAAACCGTTCTTATCCAGATTGTCTTTCGACAGTCTGGAATTAAGAGGTCTGTTGGCTCTGGTAGGATATTCGTCAGTAGGAATAGGATTCACCTTCATATTGATGCCTGAATTCCTGAATATCTCCAGGGCAAATTCATACCAGCTGCAATATCCCTCATTTACTCCATGATAGGTACCGTATTTTGCGGTCTGAAGCATATCACAAATGAGCACCGCCAAATCAACCGTGTAAGTAGGCACGCCTACCTGATCATTGACAACATTCACTTCATCTTTTGTCTGTCCAAGCTTCAGCATGGTCTTCACAAAGTTATTGCCGTTCCTGCCGTATACCCATGAAGTACGAACAATAAAATACTTCTCCAGCAACTCCCTGACAACTGCTTCACCCTGAGCCTTCGTATAGCCGTAATAATTTACCGGCATGACGGCCTTATCTTCAGGCTGAGGTTCTGATCCCTTGCCATCAAACACATAATCCGTACTTATATATACCATCTTGGCATCAATTTGTCTGCATGCCTCTGCTATATATCTTGTTCCGTCAACATTGACCGCGAAACACTTTTCCTTATCATCTTCCGCCTTATCTACTGCCGTATAGGCCGCACAGTGCACCACCACATCCGGCCTGCAGTTAACAATATATTGTATGGTCTGCTCCCTATTGGTCAAATCAAAATCATCCATATCCACACCGATATTTTCTATCCCAAGAGCATTAAGTCTCTTAACAACATCATAGCCCAACTGCCCCTTCACTCCTGTTACAAGAACCCTGATACTGAAATTTGCATCACTATCCTTTAAAAGCGGTGCATTACGATCCTTGTCAGACAAAATCGGATGTTCAATTCCCCAATGGATGCCTATCTCCGGGTCATCAAACCGGATACTTCTGTCATGCTCCTTTGAATAATATTCATCCACCTTATACTGTACTTCCACATCATCGGTTAACGTCAAAAAAGCATGCCCGAAGCCTTTGGGAATAAACAACTGCTTTTTATTATCCGCCGACAGTTCAATACTAAACCACTGCTTATACGTATCCGAACCCTTCCTCAAATCCACAACCGTATCAATAATGGCTCCTCTTGTACACCTGATGAGCTTGGACTGTGCCATGGGATTATTCTGAAAATGAATCCCTCTGAGCGTGCCCTTCTGTGCGGAATAGGACTGATTGTCCTGAACGAAATCAACATCAATACCATTGTCAACGAACTTATTCTTCGTATATGTTTCGGTAAACCAACCCCTGTGGTCGCCGTATACGTCCGTTTCCACTACCAGCAATCCTTTAAACGGTGTTTTTGTTACTTTCATAACCTCAACTCCTTAGCAATTAATACATCACTCTGCCTTCCGCTACCATCTTAAGATGTTGCCCATACAAGGACTTTCCATACTTTTCCGCCGACCTGAGAATCGTTTCCCTATCAATCCAGTTATTAATATAGGCTATCTCTTCCGGAGCGGAAATCTTAATTCCCTGACGTTTCTCAATCATACGGACAAACTCCGCCGCTTCAATAAGGCTATCCACGGTTCCCGTATCCAACCATGCATACCCTCTTCCTAAAAGCTGAACATTCAACGTACCGTCTTCAAGATACATACGGTTAACGTCGGTTATCTCCAGTTCACCTCTGTCGGAAGGCTTCACCTGTTTGGCAAATTCAACTACACGGTTATCATAAAAATACAATCCGGTAATGCAGTAGTTGGATTTTGGATTCCTGGGCTTCTCTTCTACGGATATAACCTTGCCTTTGTCATCAAACTCCACCACCCCGAATCGTTCAGGGTCCTGAACATAATATCCGAAAATAGTGGCTTCACCATCGGCTGCTTTTTCCGCTGCCTTCTTAAGCAAAGCAGTCAGTCCGTTGCCATAAAAAATATTGTCTCCCAGAATCATTGCACACGTATCATCACCAATAAAATCTTCCCCTATAATGAATGCCTGAGCCAATCCGTCCGGCGACGGCTGCTCCTTATACGACAGCTTAATGCCAAACTGACTGCCATCCCCTAACAGCTTTTTAAAATTCGGCAAATCGTGCGGAGTGGATATAATCAGTATATCACGAATCTCTGCCAGCATAAGCGTGGAAAGCGGGTAATAAATCATAGGTTTATCGTAAACAGGCAATAGCTGCTTGCTTGTAATCATTGTAAGAGGATAAAGTCGCGTACCACTACCTCCTGCTAAAATTATTCCTTTCATCTTATCAACCTCTCATGTAGTTTTTATACAAACCTTTTCATTAATTCTTTAAAAACTGTTTGCATAACTAATAACTCAAGATAACCACTACAAAAAGTACAATTTCTAATATCCATAACTTTACTAAGTCACTCTTAAAAAAACATTTTGCATATTTGCTCTTATATAATTTAGCCTTTATTTTAATGATTTTAATATCAATAGTGTTTCTTTAACATCATTTTTCTTAATAAAGAAATATATTAAATATGTAATAAAATAAACTCCCACGCCTTGCCAACCACCAATAAACCAACTTGACAAAATAAATAAAAAGCTCATTATTAATTCCAATACTATATCCTTTAATACTTCAATCTTCAATACACTTGAAATATATATTTCGGCCAAAATACTTCTAAATGCAAGTATAACTACAATAGCAATAATAGTTAAGTCTAAATTATTCATCCAGTATACAGTTATATTACTTATTATTAAACTAATAACAACCGTTAATAGATTTATAATTAGCATCTGCTTTTCTTTCCTTAAAGATTTTAAATATGTATTTACAAGCAAAGACATTTTACTCTCATAAACTATTATTGGAATTAATAAAGCCATATACCTTAACCCTTCTGCATATTGAGGTAACCATAAAATAAGAATTTCTCTTAGTGGATAATAAAATACTAATACAAATAATATCGGTAACATCAGTATAGTACGTATGTTACGATACAAATTAGGTAAACGCTCGTCAGATATTTTTCGAAGCATTGGAAACATAATAATTGCTACAGCATTTATAAACACCATAAATAAATTAGAAATACTTAACGTAAGTGAAACTTTGCCAAATACTTCAATACCCCAATAGCTTTCAATATTTAATCGAACGATACCTAGAATTAATTGACTGGCTATGTTTGCAACCATTAACTTAAAACCTGCATTTAGATTTTTACAGGCTTCAATAATGCTTTCTTTAAAAGTAGTAATTTTAGAAAAAATTATATCTCTACAAAAATACGTGGTTACTACAAAAGCACATAATTTGCCAGCTATATCTGACACAATTATAAAATGATAATCCTTACATCCAATGACTAATAACGTAATCAAAATAATGCAAAAGGCACCACGATCTATCATCGTTATCTTAGCGTATTGTTTAATATTATTTGTTGCTTGTAATATATAATAGGGTATTCCTCTAGGAGTAGTTATAAATCCGGATATTAAAGCCCAAAATATCATTTGTAAGTTTAAATATGCTTTAAAAAAGTACATTGGCAAAAGTAGTATCAATGAAAACAGAATATAAAAAACCATGATATACCAAAATTGTGAACTAATAAGTTTTTTATTTAGTTTTTCGTATTCTTTTCCACCATATCTTAAATATACTCCATCACACCATCCTAATTGCATTAATCCAGTATATGAAACATATAGAAGATATAGTTGCCAATATCCATACTCAACTACACCTATGAATTTAGGAACTATTAATATTGTAATTGTAGATATTAATAGTGATAACAAATTTGAAGAAAAAGAATACATAAAGCTCTCAAAAAAAGAGTATAATTTATTGCTATGTATTATATTTAATTTCATATACACCTCATCAATGACATTTATAATAAAACAAATTCTATTACACAGAACTTATTACAGTTTCTTCTAACACTTTGTTAAATTTTTCCACAGATTCCTCCCATGAAAGTTTATTGATATCTTTAACACCTTGTGTAGCTATTTTAATCCTTAAGTCATTATCAGAAAATAATTTTACTATATTATCGACAAGAGAATCTACATCTTTGATTGGTGAAATTAACGCATTTTTACCATCTTCAGCATATTCAAACACACCTTTATAAGCTGTTGATACTAAAGCACAACCACATGCCATACTTTCTGCCCCTGTTAACCCAAAACCTTCAATCACGCTTGTACATAAAAAAATTGCTGAGTTATTATATATTTTTCTTAATTGTGCTTGTGTAGCATTCTTTGTATAGTTTATCCAATCGGGAAGATTTTTTGGTCTTTCTGGTACCCCAAAAATTCTTGCTTCAAGATCAGGATAAATCTCTTTCAACCTATAAATGACCTCAAGTCCATATTTTGAACCCTTATGTTCACTTTTATGATATAACATTGCAATAGAATAATGATTCCTTTCATGTATTGGAATATCTATTCCAAAAACGTCTAAATCTATTCCGTTTGGTATATAGACGCTTGGAAAAACACTATATTGATCAACTATTTCTTTTAACCACTTTGATATTACAATATTTTTCATATTCAATTTATATGTATTAATAACCTCTTCATCACTCACTACCCAATTTTCAAAATCCTGAATAAAATATAACTTTTGCCCCTTGTTTTTATCCAACTTATAAACGTCTTGTGCGGTAGTTATTGCAGTAGCAATTACTATATCACTATCAGGTATGGTCTCATTATCAATATTATCAACGCATATTTTTTTTACATCTTTATTAAGTGAAAACCATTTAGGATATTCCTTTACAAAATAGTTAGAAAGCATTTTTCTAATAAACTTTGGTAACTTATATCTTTTTATTGTTTGGTTGCAGTTGAAAGCAATTGTAACATCATGACCTATCTCACTAAGTCTATTTGCATATTCATAAACTATCTTACAGCCTCCTATTGGCTTCAAATTTATCCCCCAAAGACAAAAACAAATTTTCATCATAATATCTCCCCATGTCATAAATAGTCAAAATAGTTTATTAAATCCCCCTTAAATATTCCACATTAATAAAATTTATTATCATTGATTTACGGCAAATTAAAATAATATGGCACTAAAAACGGTCCCCACAAATCAGATGTAAATCTGTATAAAAACCATAAACTCATAACTATGAATATTGCATACTTATATAAAATTCTCATTCTTGAATCATTTATATATTTCGTAATATACGAATATAAATAATACGTAGCTGGATAGAAATAATAAGTTAATCTCATAAATGAAACAAAAATACTGCCAAACAAAAATATTATCATTGTAATTAACATATTTAAATATAGAGTGCCATATCTTTCCTTCTGATTAATACACCTTCCAAATACAAGCATTAATATAATAAGAGGATATTGACCAGCACTATTATTAATAACAGCTATACTCGACCCTTCAAAATATCCTGCATATCTTTCCAGCCATGAAAATCTACCTCCAAACATATTAATCACGTAATTCGAAATACAAAAAATCAAAATTAATATGCCCAGAGATAAACAACTTTTTTTAAGACTCTTTTCCCTTATAATGTTAAGATAATTACTTTTATAAATAAAATATAATGGTAACATAATAATTGCAGAATAGTGAAATAATGTTGAAATTGTTACATATAAAGTATATTTTATAAAATTACCTTCTTCAATATATCTATATGCATATGTAATAATCCCTACAGCAATACACATTCTAACCAATCCAAATAAATTCAGATAAAACAATGTTGAAAACATCCATACACACATAGCTAAATTTATCTCATCTACTTTACGAGCGAAAGCTTTATATGTAAAAAATAATGAAATAAACGCAGATATTATATATACATATTGAAAATCACCCAAATATCCTGCAATTACATTAATAACTGCATATAATGGTTCCGGAAATCCTTTGTATGCTTTAAAATAATTCCACCCATACCCACTTATTGTACGATATGCCGATAAATAATTAACATGGTCTACTCCCAAGCCACGAAAAGCAGCAGGTATTAACAGACACATAAAGGATACTATCCAGAAAAACGGATTAATAACATATTTTCCTTTTCTAATGTATTTAGCTTTTTGTGCTATTCCGGCAAATATTGACGCAAATAATATTGATCCATAATACAATAGATAAGATTGTAATTCAGATAGTGCTTTCATTCATTTATACTCCTCTAGCTTTATGTTAATTACATTCTACATAATTTGTTTTTATTAATTAATATATGTTTCAAATTACTAAATAACATTTTATATGCTGAATTGAGTTTATTAATGCCAGTACCTTTTGATTTAAAGATAAGTAGTATAAACCTTGAAAAGTATTCAAGGAACTCAAGAAATAATGCAATATACATTGCCATAATACCATTATGTTTTTTCTGATATTTTAAAAAACTACTTAATACATAAAATAACCTTTTATCCAATACTTGCTCTGATGTTCCTCCACCTTTATGAAATGCTCTTGCTTCTGCAAAATAATATGATTTTTTTCCAATATTATATGCACGCTTTGAAAAATCAACTTCTTCATAATACATAAAGAACCTTTCATCAAACCCATTCAATTTTTTAAATAATTCCGTCTCTACCACAAAAAAAGCACCTATAACTTGATCTACTATTCTGGATTCATTATGCGCCCATTCTAACATACTAGCTGATGTAGATGGAAATAATTTTGAAAAGCCAAATATTTTGCACAATTTCTGTATGTTTGATGGGAAACGTGAACATGTTTTTGCTATTCTGTTGTATTCATCCAATAATTGAATACCTACAATGCCAATAGAACTGTCTTTGGTTAATAGAAAGTCTGTAAGTTTTTCCATAGTATCTACATAAAGCATTGTATCAGGGTTTAAAAACAATATATAATCAGACATACATCCACAAGCTCCTTGATTACAAGCAAATGCAAAACCTTCATTTTCAACATTCTGTATCAGCTCATAACTATATTTGAATTCACAAAATACGTTTTGCGAATTATCTGAAGAAGCATTATCAACTACAATCACCTTATCAATTTCAAAATTTTGCATGTGGATTTCATTTATTGAGTTTAAGCATCTTCTAAGTTGTTCACCTGAATTCCAATTTACAATTACTATTCTATATGAAATCATATTTTTCTCCTCGTTTTAAATTTTATTTTATAAGAAACTATTCTGTTCTCTTCAACTTAGAGTAATCTCCAAACATAGCGCAAATAAAATTAGTAATTGAAATTAATCTATTTACCATAGGATTAATATAAAAAATAGAGAAAAATAATGGAATTACTTTTCTTTTTTTTAAGTTATATACATCTTTCTCTAATAAATGAAGCACACGATAAAGATTTCTTTTATCTTTAGCATCGATTACATCATCTAAAACTCTTGCACAAATTTTTATTAATTTAATCCGTTGTTTTCGTCCTGATATATGATAATCTATATTTTTAATTCTTGATTTTAAAGTAAATCTAGGAGTAGATACATTCTCAGAATGTATTCGATAATACACAAGAGGTTCCCAAAGTATATAGTAACTATTATAAGCAGAAGCTATTATACCTATTGGTAAATCATAAGGTAAATTATTTTCTAAAATAATTGGTTTAACATAATCTAAAAATTCTCTCCTAATAGCCAGAGTTAAACCACCGCTCATATTGTTTTTAATTTGTTTATAAAATCTTACTTTTTCAAGCTTACCGTTTCCCATTCTAAGTTTATTAAGTAATGAATTGTTACTATTTCCTTGTGAATCTATAACCGAAAATCTACAACTCATTGCATTAATATCACTATTATTTTCAAAACAATATATCATTTTATTTATCTTTTCAGGGTGCCAAATATCATCTTGATCACAAAAGAATATAATATCGCCAGTCGTCATACTCGCACAATCTAAAAAATTATTAGTATATCCTTTATTTGTATCGTTTACATGAACGCTCCATGTTGTTTGTAAGTTGTTTTCTTCTATAAACTTCCTTATAATGTCAACTGTTTCATCACTAGATCCATCATCACATATTATTACTTCATCAGCTCTTCTCGTTTGCCTTAGTAAAGATATTAATTGCTCATGGATATATTTTTCACCATTATATGTTGCCATCGCTATTGATACTTTAAGCATTTATATATTCCTCCTGAAATCTCTTTAGGTTTAACCTGGTAATACAAACTGGTCTCCTAAAATAAAATCAAACTCATCTGGAATAAACCCCTTATATCCACTACCATCATAAAAGGTCATTTCACCAAAAAATATTTTTCCATCAATATTGTATAAATCAACCCTCACATGAGGAAACTCTTTAGATAAATCTGTTGCTATTTCGACCATTAATTCAAAATTTTTAGGCTTTGTTAATCTTTCATCTAACATTTGAATATCAGATCTTCTATAAGGCAATTGATTAAAATTAATATCATGTATACCTAATTTCATACCGCTTTCCATATAACGATTTGTAATAACATACAAACAGTAAGGCTTGCCGTTAAAACAAAAAAATTTATAATCAATTAAATCATTATTTTGATCTTTTTCAAGATATTTTTCACATATTACACGAGGTTTTATGTTGTAATAAGCCCACTCTCTTCCCGCTTTAATATTTCGTTTAAACATCCAATTATTAAGTTGCTTTCTTATAAATTCTATATTCAATTTGGTTTTATCTTCACAAAATATATTCGTATGACTCCCGTTAGTAGTTTTCAAAACAAATTTATCCGGTAGACTATTTAAATCAATATCTTCCACATTTTCATAGACGCCATATAAGGGTACTAAGATATCACCATATCCCTTAGATTTAACATATTTTCTAACTTCATATTTATCAGCACATTGAGTCATAATTGGATCACGATAATATAACTTATACCATTGTAATTTTTCTGTGAACCTTCTAGGATTCATTAGATTAAGTTTTCTCCCAGTAGCAATTCTATATTGTAACCGTAACATCGTTTTATCAGGAATAAAATTCGTTAAACCTAATATCTTTAATCTCATTTCCTGATTGGGGATGATCTGTTTATAATCCATCTATCTCAATTTCCTCCTATTGTCTTTTCAACTTCATTCATATAAGCCTCAACTACAATTTTCCTATCAAACTCACATTCAACTTTCTTTCGTCCGGCTAAACCCATCTTCTTTTTGGCTTCATAATCTAACTTTATAAAATTCTCTATTTTCTCTATTAAATCTTGACTATTCTTTTGCTCTACAATATATCCATTGACTCCATCTTCAACAATTTCTCTACAACCTGTTCTATTAGTAGTAATAATAGGTCTTCCACATGCACAACTCTCAAGCAACACATTCGACATACCTTCCGGATAATATGTGGGATGAATCGTACAATGTGATATCTTATAAAACTTACATACATCACTTTGAAGACCATGATACTTAATAATCCCGTTTTCTTCCGCATTCTTCAATTGATCTTTATAGTTTTCTTCACAATAACCAATTACGTGAAACATTGTATTAGGATACTTTTTCTTAATCACTTTAGCAGCATCCAAATACTGATCTATCCCCTTTTCCTTCATTACTCGCGCAACAAATAAAAAATGAATTATATCATCTGAAGGATAATCTAGTAAATGAAACTCTTCTAAATTTACACCCGAACCCGGAATTAACCTATTTTTACCTGTAACAATCCTATTATCAATAAAAAATTGCCTATTCTCATTGTTTTGAAAAAAAACACATTCAGCCTTTTTTAAAGCCTTTTTATATAATAGCAAAGTGATTTTCTGTAATAATCCTTTATTTTCATCTGCTGTACCCAAACCTGTAATATTAGCTATATAAGGCCGCTTAGCAACTTGGCAAGCAATTCCGCCATAAGCATTAGGTTTAATAGTATAAGTTAAAACTACATCAGGCTTAACGTATTTTACAATATTTATATATTTTAACAATAAAATCAAGTCTGTGACTGGATTCGTTCCTCGCCTGCTAATTGGAGTTTCAATATATGTACAACCCAATTCAATAAGTTTCGGTATAAATGTACCATTAGGAAGGGATATATATACTTCATACTTTTTGACTAATTCCTGAATTAATTCTTTTCTAAATTTATATAAGCCACCGGCATCGTTTGCCAAGATTAAAATTCTTCCCATCATATATCTCCTTAGTATATGCACTACATATAATCTTCGTCCTATTTATACCTTTATAAAAATTCCATAGTAATTATTTATACAAATCAGCATCTCTTTATATAATTTAAACTTTTCTACACATATGTCCGCCATCTAATATCAACTTTTGTCCTGTAATCCATTTGGCCTCATCACTAAGGAAAAAAACAATTGCATTGGCTACATCTTCAGGCTCTCCAAGCCCTAAAGGATAACTATTTTCAAGTGCCGTCCTTTGTTCTTCATCCATTTTATCAATAAATCCTGCGGACATTTTCGTTCTAACAACACCAGGAACAACCAAATTGATACGTATACCCTTGCCGGCCAATTCTGATGCCGCACCAGGTAAAAAGCCTTCAAGTGCACCTTTTGCTGCCGCATAAGCCGTATGTCCTGCAGCACCTTCATGTGCTGATAAAGAAGATATTAATACAATAGAACATCCTTCAGATGCATTGCCCTTCTTTGCAATCTGTCCACAAAGAGCAATTGCTGCCATTGCATGAATAGAGAACAAACTCTCTATATCAGACATTCGTGATAAATATAACGGAGCAAGCTTATCGTATCCTGCGCAATGCACCAGCCCTCTAAGTCCACCGTAATTTTTTGTTATTTCTTTAATTAATGACGGTATCCCGTCAATATTATTGAGATCATAATCTATACATAAACACTGTTCCAAGCCTTGAAATTTATTTTCAAGTTGTTCACGGTTATGGCTTAAGGCAATAACTGAGAAACCCTTACTAATTAATTTTCTTACCACAGCCTCACCAATACCACCAGTTGCTCCTGTAACCAATATTGGATGTCGTACCATATGTACCACCTGTTTCTATTCATTGATATTTACTTTATTATACAAATCACCAATCGTTTTGCATTTTAAGAAAGTAGGAACGTCTATTACCAGCCCATATTCATCTTCTATCATACAAATTACAGAAAATCCTTTCATTGAATCCCAGTCTTCTATATCTTCGCGAAAATCTGTATCCATTGAAATGTCTTCAACATTTACTTCCAATATTTCTGCCATCAATTCTAAAAACTTATCCATCATGCTACCCCTTTCATAAGTTATACTATTTCTACCAACTCAATTAAACCAACAATTCTATTATATAAAAAAACAACTAATGCACCATTAATAGCCGGAGCCGGTGCAGGTTTTATTAAAACTGTCCACCCTTCTTTTTTCAATTCCTTACAGGCTTCTTCAATATTATGAACCTCATAACAAATATGATATGGTGCTGCTCCATTCTTATCAAGGATGCCATCAACTGGTGAGCCTTCACCCATCGGAGCTACTAACTCTACTAATACATCATTATTTCTTGCAAAAGCAATAACAACCTTTCGAGATTCATCTTCAATTTTATCTTCAACTACATACCCTAAATCACGAAATTTTTTTACAGCTTCATCAATTTCTTTTACTGCATATCCAATATGATGTACTTTCATTGATTACCTCCATTTTACTTCAAAAAGAACTTTACGCTGCGAACATTCCTTTTCTAAATAGCGAATATAGGTCTTTATATTGTTCTCATCGGTACTTACCAGTTGATAATCTAATCGTTCCATTAAATCTTTTACAGGTTTGTTTTTTTCGGTTGGTATATACTGAGCCGCAATCTGTGTTATCCCCTTTTCCATTAATTTCTCCTCAACTGCTGCAATAACTGCATCCTCAATATAACGCCCCATCACTCGACAACTCATTAGTAAATTATCAATTTTTGCTTTATCTCCATTCTCAGAAATCATTAATACAAATACAAGACCACTATCGCCATATCTGTCAGATACCGTTGCTACATATATGTGATTATCCTTTTTCTCTTTATATGCAATCAACTGTTCCGCTGAATAACGCCGGGTCACCAAATTAAATTGATTTGTTTTTTGTGTCAACTGAGCTACACGCTCTAATTGTTCATTTTTCATTTCTTCCAATACTACCTTGATCTGTAGCGATACAAGATAATCTTCAATAGATAGTACATTTTCCAATGCAGCTTGCCTCTTTATCTCCTGCTGATACTGATTTGTCTTTAAAACATCTTCTTTTGTTAAACGAGCAGCAAAAAAGTAACGCTCTGCAATCTTTTGTATCGTACCAGGCAAATTAGCTACATCCTTAGGAAAATCTACAACTGTAACTTCCGGTAACGCTCTTCTTACAGCTTCACGTTCTACAGGATTATCATCAAGAAATACAAAAGAGTCCAGTCCTAAATTCAATGTATTGGCAAGATTAACAATATTATTTACTTTTGAATCCCAATTCGCATATATACAAACAAAATCCTTTGACCGCAATACCATCTGAGGATGTTCATCCAATACATGAAGCACATCATCTCTATCATTTTTGGATACAATTGCAAGTAATATCCCGGAACGAGCCAATTCTTTTATTCTTAACTGTGTATCTCTGTAAACAGCCCCAATTAAACTTCGAGAAATTTCTATACCATCAAATCCATCTTCACCTAGTACTCCGCCCCATAAAGTATTATCCAAATCCAATATTAATACTTTCTTACGAGTACTGGTATGGGCCTGAATTTTCATCATAATAGCATCTGCTAAGCCTGAAATACCCTTAATACTATAAGGAATGGATCCCATGTACCACATTTTATCAGAATAAAAATTATGTCGTCCAAATTCTTCAATTAATAACCTCAAATCAAATAAATGAATATTCGTATTATTATGAATACAATTTTCCAACTCATTCTCCCAAAAATTCATTAAATTATGTTCAGGACGAATCCTATCTCCTGCAATTATTTCTTTGGGCGCAATATCTATGTTGGAAACAAAAATCATAGTAGAACTGAATAATGAAGCTAAATTCTCACAATAATGTATAGCATTAATCATTTCTTGTTTAGCTTCATTGATGCTATCTATACCATCTAATAAAGCCGAACCATCAAGCAATATAAAAATAGCTTCAGGGTTAAAGCTCCGTAAATGATCACTTGGATTAATCGCTTCTTGTATCCATTGCCCATACCCGGCCTGGTGATATACTTCGTTATGTTTCGATAAAGCTTGAATTAATAAATCAAGATTTACATTTGAAAGTATAGCGATTTTCATTAATTAATCACCTATTCATTCGAAATATACTTGTAAAAGTCACCTAACGTCTTAATATCCGGCACTTCATCAATAGGAATTTCTACGCCATATTTCTCCTCTATTTCAGCAACAATCCTTAAATGCATTAAAGAATCCCATTGTGGAATAGACTGATACTCTGTCTGAAGTGACAAATTTTCTACATTTACTTCCATTATTTCTGCCAAAAATTTCAAAAACTTATCCATCTTATTCTCCTTTACCATAATGAATTATAGAATAAAAACCATTACTTAATAATTTTATATTTGCTACACTTATCGATAATCCTCCGCCAAAACCTGAAATCAGAATATTCCCACCTTTGCCTTGTTCAAACCATTCTGCCGCATTTTTGACTATTGTTAACGGAACAGATCCAGAAGCAGGATTACCAAACTCATTTCCGCTTTTCCAAACTATGTCACTTTTAAATTTTAATTTTTTGGCTAACTGTTCTATCATATATATATTTGCCTGATGAGGCACAAAAGCATTAATACTCTCAGACGATAACTTAATTTCCTCCATAAATCGAGCAATAAATTTACTTACATCTTGTGCTACAAACTTAAATACTTCAAATCCATCCATATATATGTCAATGTCTCGACGCTTGCTTCCATCTTCATACTCTTTATAATCTAAATCATTTTGTTGAACAGGGCGCTTTGTACCACCTGCCGGAATAAATAATGCCTCTCTTCTACTACCATCGGTATAAAAAGAAAATCTCCATTCATCAGATGTATTGTCAGGCTCAATCATTGTCGCTGTCCCAATATCTGCCATAACCGGAAAGGTTGCTTTGTCATGTCTGGATACATATGCTGATTGCACATCACCATCAAGGAGCAGCACTTTTTTATTCAGTGCACGAGTCAATGCAGCCGCAACATACAAACCATATCCATAACCTGAACATGCCATATTAATATCAAATGCCATTGAATGATTGGGAATACCTAATCTTGCTTGTGCAGCAGGAGCATCCGCCGGCATCAGATATTCCGGTGTAAAAGTAACACAGATGACTGCTCCAATTTCTTCCGGGCTTGTCCCTGTTTCAATCATTAACTTCTTTGCTGCAGCTACACCTAAATCTAATGAACTAGTCCCGATATTTGCAATACATCTTGCATTTATACCCGTTGCCTTTATTAATGTATTTACTCCTTCACCAAACAATTCAGAACATTCTGCTTTATTATCCAAAATATTTTCCGGCAAACAAGCTACAATTCCTCTGATTTTCACACCGGATACCTTTAATACGTCCATAAAATGATATACCCCCTATAGCTTTAACATTCGGGCTGGATTGCCAAATACATGTTTGCCTTCCTTTATTGACGAAACAACTACACTACCAAGCCCAACATTAGCATTATCGCCTATTTTTAAACCTGGTGCAACAGAAACATGACTACCCAAAAAAACTTTTTTCCCTATATGTACATGACCAGTAATATCACAAAAACTGCTAAGTACCGAATAACTTCCTATACAAGCATCATGTCCGACTGCATTATGCATGTTAATTAATACATGCTTGCCAATATTCGTATTAACAGAAATACTGGTAAATGGATACACAACCAGTCCCGGCTCATATCTTGCACTAGAAGCTATAATAACTGTAGGATGTATTAAACTGGTAAAATTCGCTCCTTTTTCTTCTAATATAACAGTTAGCTTCTCACGTAATGTTGGATTACCGATAGCACATATAAAAAGCTCATCTTCTTTCGGTACCCATTCTTGAATATTCCCTAACAATGAAACATTACAATCTACATTGTCTAAAGCATTTGGGTTATCGTCTATAAAACCATATAACTCCCAATCAGTTGTATTTGTCCTTTGTATATCTGTGGCTATTTGGGCGACTTCCCTGCCACAACCACCAGCACCTATTATGATTAATTTTTTTTTCATCAGTTGTACCTCACAAAAATACAATATATTCTCTTCTTTTCAAGCAGAACCTTTGAAATACTCCATGGTAGCAGAATTTTCTGAATGAATACCTTCACGTATAAACGCCTTTTTCAATGTCAGTAAAATAATCTTCCAATCACCAATGAAACTAACATTATCTACATATTCTACATCATAATCAAATTTTTCTTCCCATGTTATTGAGTTTCTGCCATTAATTTGTGCCAACCCGGATAATCCCGGCCTAACTTCATGACGCCGTTTTTGGTGCTCATTATATAACGGAAGATACTCCACCAATAACGGCCTCGGTCCTACTACACTCATATCTCCTTTTAAAATATTAAATAATTCAGGCAATTCATCAAGGCTGGTACTTCTTAAAAGCTTCCCAAACTTCGTAAGCCTAACACTATCCGGCAACAATTCTCCATTTTCATCTCTTTCATCCGTCATTGTTCTGAATTTATACATTGTAAAAATCTTTTCGTTAAGCCCGGGTCTTTTTTGTCTGAATATTACCGGACTGCCGAGCTTAATCCTTACCAATACAGCAATTATAAGCATAATGGGTGATAATACAATAATTGCACATAATGATAAGATAAAGTCCATGGGCCTTTTGAAGTATTTCTTATATATAAAGCGTTTCGTTTTATTATCGGAAAGTTTTATTTCACTCCTTTTTTCGGTTTGCATGCTACACCCACAACCCCTTAATAATCTCTATTACTCTATCCAAATCCTCATCCGTCATTTTAGTATCGCTTGGCAAACATACACCGTTTTCAAATATCTTGTCCGACACGCCGTCTCCGATAAAATCATATTGTTCATAAAATGGCTGCATATGCATAGGCTTCCATATCGGTCTGCTTTCTATATTTTCCGCTTCTAATGCTTCCATAATATCTAATGGCCTTACTTTTCCACTCAATGTTATACAGCTAAGCCAGCAGTTTGGCTCATTCCATTCGTTTATAGGCATCATCCTAACGCCGTCAAGGTTTTCTAATTCACGTTTGTAATATTGGTATATGTATCTTTTCTTTTCTACTCTTTTTTGCAATACTTTAAGCTGACCTCTGCCTATACCAGCTACTATATTGCTCATCCTGTAGTTATAGCCTAATTCGCTATGCTGATAATGCCTTGCAGGATCACGACTTTGAGTCGACCAAAATCGAACTTTAGCGATTCTCTCCTCGTTATCAGATACAAGCATTCCCCCGCCTGATGTGGTAATAATCTTATTACCATTAAAGCTAAAAATTCCATAATCTCCGAATGTACCGGTATGCTTCCCTTTATATAACGTACCAAGGCTTTCTGCTGCATCTTCAATAAGTGCTACATTGTGCTTTTTACATAGTTCAACAATCTTATCCATGTCTGCTGCTAAGCCATACAGATGAACTACGATTACAGCCTTTGGGGTATATTTTTCGAATGCCTTTTCCAAAGCCTGCGGATCCATATTCCATGTCTTATGGTCGCTATCTATAAAAACCGGAATGGCATTTTGATAGATAATCGGATTTGCTGTCGCTGCAAAGGTTAAACTGGAACAAAATACTATATCCCCTGCACCGACACCTGCTGCTTTTAATGCCATATGTATTGCGGCAGTCCCTGAGGATAATGCTGCAGCCGATTTGACTCCCAACATAGCAGATAATTCATTTTCAAATTCGGTGACATTTTTTCCAAGAGGAGCAATCCAATTGGTATCAAATGCTTCCTGTATGTACTGCATTTCATATCCTTCATCACTCATGTGAGGAGAAGAAAGGTAAATTTTTTTTTTATTCAAAGCCTTCAACTTATATAGCCATTCCTTTCTTTTTCTGTCGTAATTTTATTATAACTTTGGTAAAAATAGTAAATCCAAAGCATAAATCTACTTTACTACTTTATTCAAATTATCATTGCATTTATATCTTGTTTGTTTCTGTTTATTGCAGTTTGTCCTTCAATTACTCCATCGTTTTTCAATATACTAATTATCGTACCAAAAAAACATTTTGCATCAAATAAAAAACTCATTTTTTGAACATATTCCCCGTCCAATTTTGCTTTTGCTTCTATTGATAGTTTATCTCTGCCGTTTATCTGGGCCCAGCCTGTAAGTCCGGGCCTTATGTCGTTCGCACCGTATTTGTCACGTTCTGCAATAAGGTCATATTGGTTCCACAGTGCCGGTCTGGGGCCTATGATACTCATATGACCAACCAATATATTCCATAACTGAGGAAGCTCATCAAGACTTGTTTTCCTAAGAAATCTGCCTACTTTGGTGATGTATTCTTCCGGATTTTCCAACAGGTGTGTTGGCACATCCTTCGGTGCATCAATCCTCATAGTGCGGAATTTTAATATATGAAAATCGCTTTTGTTTTTTCCAATTCTCTTTTGCTTGAATAGTATCGGACCTTTGGAATCAACCTTTATCGCTATAGCCAGTATAAGAAACAAAGGAGAAAGTATAATCAGACCCAGTGAGGACAAAATTATGTCAATTAACCTTTTCATCTTTCTGTAATACGCCATAATGTTCCCCCCTTTTACCATCCATCACTTCTCCCTACATCAAAAACCTTCGGCAGACGTCTTTCTTTTCCCGCAGGTCTAATTTGCTAATGCCAATGCTTTGACAAGTATTCCGTTACAGATCGAATTTATTCATGCTAACGAAAGATATGTATTGGGGCTAGTTTTAACAACATAAATCAGTTTCATTATATAATAATCCTATTAACAATTCAATACATTTCCAAGACATT
>Ga0134097_1000394_pt1 | contig 48876 bp, 39 predicted proteins | sample 8_3taG_FD_94450 | JGI IMG/M metagenome (GOLD analysis project Ga0134097, IMG submission 94450) | Switchgrass degrading microbial communities from high solid loading bioreactors in New Hampshire, USA - 8_30_10_142_A2 metaG | ecosystem: Engineered > Bioreactor > Semi-continuous > Anaerobic >... | reverse complement strand
GGCGACCACGGCAGCACGTTCGGAGGCGGGCCAGTCGTGTGCCGCGCAGCGCTCGCCGTGCTGGAGCGTGTGAGCGATCCCGCCTTGCTGGCGCACGTCCGCGAGATGGGCGCGCGGCTGGTCGACGGGCTGCACGCGATCAACTCGCCGCACATCATCGCGGTTCGCGGACGCGGGCTGATGGTCGGCGTGGAGCTCGATGTTGAAGTCGGACCGGTGATTGCGGCGGGCTGGGCGCGCGGCGTGGTGATGCTCAACGCCGGAACGCACGTCCTGCGCCTGCTGCCGCCGCTGATCGTCGAGCCGGAGCACATCGACACGCTGCTCGCCGCGCTGAGCGACATCCTGTGGGAGATCGACGCGGTATGAAGTTGCGCCCGGCTCAGGCTCACGAGATCGAAGCGATCCGCGCGCTTTTCGCGGAAGAAGTTGCCGCCGGACGGATGCTGCCGCGCGCCGCAGATGACATCCGCGCGCACCTGGACGACTGGATCGTCGCCGAGGCGGACGGTCAGATCGTCGGGTGCGTGTCGCTGGTGCGGTTCAACGCGTCGCTGTGCGAGGTGCGGTCGCTCGCCGTCCATCCGGCGTTTCGCGGGCGAGGGATTGCAAGCGAGCTGGTCCGCGAGGCAATCGCACTGGCGGAGCAACGCGGGATCGAGCGCGTGCTGGTGCTTACCCGCGCGGCAGAGCTGTTTGAAAAGCTCGGCTTCCATCGGGATTTCGTCGCCAACTTCCCCGAAAAAGTCTGGCGAGACTGCGCGCCATGCCCCTTCCGCCACGCCTGTGACGAAGTTGCACTGATTTATCCCATCGTAGAAAAGGAAGCGATCGGTGTCCAACCAAGAATATTTCCCTAAAGGGTTTCGCGCGGCGGGAGTGGCGTGTGGCCTCAAGCGGGACGGGCAGCTCGACCTCGCGCTGATCGCCAGCGACCGTCCGTGCGCCGCCGCCGCACTCTTCACGACCAACCGCGTCAAAGCCGCGCCCGTGCTTTACGACCAGGAGATCCTCGCGCGTACCGATGCCACCGTCCGCGCGGTGATCGCCAACACTGGCAGCGCCAACGCCTGCACCGGAGAGGACGGGCTGGCGCGCACGCGTCACACGGCGCAGACCGTCGCGCAGGCGCTTGGATGCGCGCCGGACGAGGTGCTGGTGCTCTCGACCGGTGTGATCGGCCTGCCGCTGCCGCTGGAACCCATCGAGCGCGGGATCGCAGAGCTCCAAACGGAGCTTTCGCGGGACGGCTGGCCATTTGCCGCGCAGGCGATCATGACGACCGACACGCGCGCAAAGCTGGGCGGGCTGATCTACCCGGAAGGCTACATTTTCACCGGAATCGCGAAAGGCGCCGGGATGATCGCGCCAAACATGGCGACCATGCTGTGCGTGATCGCGACCGACGCCGAGATCGAGCGCGATTTGCTCCAGCGCGCGTTGCAACGCGCCGCCGACGCCAGTTTCAACCGGATCGTGGTGGACGGCGACATGAGCACCAACGACACGGTGATCGCGCTCGCCAATGGTGCGTCAGGCGTCCGCGTGACGGACGAAGATGCGCTCGTCACAGCGCTGCAAGCGATCTGCACCTCGCTGGCCCAGGAGATTGTCCGTGACGGCGAGGGCGCGACGAAGTTCGTCACCGTGCACGTCACCGGCGCGCCCGACGAAGACAGCGCGCGACAGGTCGCCCGTGCGATTGCGACATCCGCGTTGGTCAAAACGGCGTTCTACGGCGCCGATCCGAACTGGGGACGGATTCTGTGCGCGGCGGGGTATTCTGGCGTCGAAGTTCAGCCGGAGCGGATGGCGCTGTGGCTGCTCGACGCGGCAGGCGAGGACGCGATCCAGCTTGTCGAGCGCGGCGAGCCGTCCGACTACGACGAGCAAGCAGCCATCGCGCTGATGCAGGAGCCAGAATGGGGTGTGCGCCTCGACCTTGGTTTGGGCAAAGAGTCCACCTGGGTATGGACATGCGACCTCAGCCACGAGTATGTGTCGATCAATGGCCACTATCGAACCTAGGCCACTTGACATTTTATACAAATGCGTTGACAAAAATTCTGCGGGGTGCTAACCTGTACCCAGCTTAACAACTGAATAGCAGTCATGCCCCTTCTTATCCAGAGAGGCGGAGGGACCGGCCCGATGAAGCCTCGGCAACCGTCTGGAACCCGCGAGGGAACCAGGCATGGTGCCAATTCCGGCAGAATGCAAATTTCTGGAAGATGAGAAGGCATTTGGTCGCCGATCTATGGTCAGTAATCAAATCCTTCTCACTCCGAGAGGGATTTTTTATTCTCGCTCGGACGCGAGGGGAGACTGCGCCATGTGACCGCATCATTGCAAACACGGAGCAGACATCATGACCAAGAACGGTAACGGCAACAAGGCTCAGGACTTCCGCTTCGAGACGCTGGCGCTCCACGCTGGCTATTCCCCCGACCCCGTCACCGGAGCGCGCGCTGTCCCCATCTATCAGACAACCTCGTACCAGTTCCGCGACACCGACCACGCGGCGGCGCTGTTCAGCCTGCAAGAGCCGGGCAACATCTACACCCGTATCATGAACCCGACCAATGATGCGTTCGAGCAGCGAATCGCCGCGCTGGAAGGCGGCATCGGCGCGCTGGCGACGTCGTCCGGCCAGAGCGCGGAGACGCTCACCGTCTTCACGCTGTGCAACGCGGGAGATGAGATCATCTCGTCGAGCGCGCTTTACGGCGGCACCTACACACTGTTCTCGCAGAGCTTGCGGCGCCTGGGCATCACCACGCGTTTCGTGACCGAGAACACGCCGGAAGCGTATGAAGCGCTGATCAACGAGAAGACCCGCCTGATTTACCTGGAAGTGATCGGCAATCCGAAGCTCTCCGTGCCGGACTTCGAGGGCATCACCGCCGTCGCGCACGCACACGGGATCCCGGTGGTGTGCGACAACACCTTCGCCACACCGTACCTCTGCCGTCCGTTCGAGCACGGCGTCGATATCGTCGTCCACTCCACCACCAAGTGGATCGGCGGCCACGGCCTGAGCATCGGCGGCGTGATCGTCGATAGCGGTAAGTTCGACTGGAAGGCGAGCGGCCGGCACAACGGCCTGGTCGAGCCGGAGCCTGCCTATCACGACCTGGTGATTGCGGACGCACTCGGTCCGGCGGCGTTCATCGGACGCGCGCGTATCGTCGGCCTGCGAGACTTCGGCCCGTGCCAGTCGCCGTTCAACAGCTTCCTGAACCTGATCGGTCTGGAAACGCTCGCGCTACGCATCCAGCGCCATGTCGAGAACGCCCAGGCGGTCGCCGAGTTCCTGGAGCAGCATCCGGCTGTGACGTGGGTCAACTACCCCGGCCTGCCCAGCCACGAAAGCTACGAGCGCGCCAAGAAGTATCTGCCGAAGGGTGCGGGCGCGGTCATCGGCTTCGGCGTGAAGGGCGGCAAGGAAGCGGGCCGCGCGTTCATCGACAATCTCAAGCTGTTCTCGCACCTGGCAAACGTTGGAGACGCGCGCTCGCTGGCAATTCACCCGGCGACGACCACGCACCAGCAGCTAAGCGAGGAAGAGCAGATCGCCTCGGGCGTGACGGATGATTACGTGCGGCTGGCGGTCGGCATCGAAGCGATCGAAGACATCCTGGCCGATCTGGATCAGGCGTTGACCATCTCGCAAGGCGTGACGACTCACGCGCTGACTCAGTAGCGAGGTGTGCCGATGCTCTTGGTGAAAGAACCCGTGCGCACCTCGCCGGATTCCCGCACCTCTTCGGACCGCCGATCGAGCCCCGGCTCGGTCGGCGTCGTCCGGCGTCAGTCCATCCTGTTCGACCGAACGCTCCGCCTTCGTGCAGGCGGCACGCTTCGCCCCTTCACCATTGCCTACGAAACGTACGGCACGCTCAACGCGACTCGCTCCAACGCAATCCTGATCTGCCATGCGTTGTCGGGTGATGGGCACGTGGCAGGCTTCCACACCGACGCACCTGATGAAAAACCCGGATGGTGGGATGACGCGGTCGGGCCGGGCAAGATGTTCGACACCGACCGCTACTTTGTTGTCTGTTCGAACGTAATCGGCGGCTGCCAGGGCAGCACCGGGCCATCGTCGATAGCGCCGGACGGCAAGCCCTACGGCATGCGCTTCCCTGTAGTCACTATCGCAGACATGGTGCAGGCGCAGCGCCACCTGATGGATGCCCTCGGCATCGAGCGATGGTTCGCGGTGGCGGGCGGCAGCATGGGCGCGATGCAGGCGCTCCAGTGGGCGGTTGAAACGCCAGAACGTGTGGCGAACGTCATCTTTCTGGCGAGCACGCCGCGCTCGTCGGCGCTACAGATCGCGTTCAATGAGACGGGGCGCCAGGCGATCTACGCCGATCCGAACTGGCGCAACGGCGACTACTATGGCGGCCCGGCTCCGGAAAGCGGGCTGGCGGTCGCGCGGATGGTCGCGCATATCACGTACATGAGCGATCGCTCGATGGAGTCGAAGTTTGGCCGCAGGCTGCAAGACGCCGACACACTCCCCTACCGCTTCGACCGGCCGGAGTTCGCGGTCGAGAGCTATCTGGCGCACCAGGGCGAGCAATTCGTCCGCCGCTTCGACGCCAACAGCTACATCTACATCACGAAGGCGATCGACTACTTCGACATCGGCGCGGATTACGGCTCGCTGCACGCAGCTTTGCAGCGCACCCAGGCGAATTTCCTGGTGGCGAGCTTTTCCAGCGACTGGCTCTATCCGGCGGAGCAGGCGCTCGAAATGGTGCGGGTGCTCGAGCAACTTGGGCGGCCGGTCGAGTATCATCTGATCGACGCGCCATTCGGGCACGACTCGTTCCTGGTGGAAGTGGATCGCATGACCGCGGTGATCGGGGAGTTCCTCGCCCGCCAGAGTGAGGCGCAAGTCTAGACAAAACTGCGAAAGGCGGCTTCGCGTCGCCCTCGCCAGAAAAAAAAGAAAGGGCCGCTCGACATGAGTTGGCCCATTTCTTTGTTACCGCCGGAATGGTGTCGGGGTTCAGATGATACCGGGCAGCGCCGAAAATCCCTGTTTACGCTCCTGCCCCACGCTGAGCAGCTCTCGCACGATCGCGCCTAACTCGCGGTGGACGGCCATCTTGGACAGGTAGAGGTTCGCCCCTGCTTCGAAGCTGTGCCGCTTGGTTTCGCTATCCGTACGCGCCGAAAGCATGACCACTGGCGTCTCGGACGTCTCAGGCCGCTGGCGGATGCGCTGGCACAGCTCGATGCCATCCATGCCGGGCATCATCACGTCCAGCACAAACAAATCCGGGGTCGACGACTCGAGCAGGGCCAGCGCGGTGAACGCGTCTCTGGCTTTTAGGACGCTGAAACCCTGGCGTTGCAGGATCAGCCCCACCAGGTCCAGCATTCCGCTTTCGTCGTCTACCAACATGATTTGCCGCTTCATTATTCCGGTCTTTCTGTTCAGCCTGAGCGTCTCAGGTCGCATGGTCATCAGTGTAGTGCAATCTCGAGCGTCAACGAGCGCTGGTCTGCGAAGCGGAAAGGTGAGGGGCGGGTTTCCCCGCCCTACCGTGCGTACTCCGCCTGCGGCGCAGAGACGATAGCTTGCGCCAGTTCCACGAGCGAGTCGGCCTTAATTGTCCGCAGCCATCCCTGAGTTTCGGTAGAGAGCCCGAACGCTTCCATCAGGGTGCCGTCACGCTGGTCCACCAGCCGCCCGCGGATCTCCTCGTCGAGCAGGGCCACGCCCATCAGGTTGTCAAGGCGCCGGCGCTCGTCTTTGCTGAGCATGTACTGCCACCAGGCGTCTGAACCGGCGAACCCTTGCCCTTTTGGCCAGGGCGAGACATCCATGACGGGGCCTTGATCGTTGAGAGCCATCTTCGTGTACTCCTGCTTCTGCTTCATTGAAACTGCGTTACCACCAAGCGAAAGTTGCCAAGAAGTCGAAGAGAAAGTGTGGGGTAAGCCTTGTGGCTTACGGCCCACCCGAGGTCGCGCTGGCGGCGATGGCGGACATTTCGGGCATCAGCACCACAGACAGAGCCAGGATGGTAACCAGGCCGAACACGACGAGTACGACGGCGGCGCGGGTTTGGTTCGTGACGAACCACAGCACCAGTGCTAACAGACCGTTCTTAGCATTGCTCAACATTTTGTATCTCTCCTCGTTTGATTTTTGTCTGTGCCAAAGACAAACCTACAATAACCTGGGGTGTGCAACAAAGTGCTTACCAAAAACCCAAAAAGGTAAACAAAAACCGCCTTTTGGGCGGTTAGTGACAAAAAGCATGTGATCGGAGTGACAAACGTCTACTCGAGGAGTCGCCTCGCGAGGGCTACAGTCTCTTCAGATGGCTCGACGCCCAGCTCTTCATCGAGCAGTTCTTCGAGAGTTTGCAGGTGTCCGAGTATTAATTTACGCTCGCCCATCTGAGCGTAACACATCATGATCGAGCGGTGGATGTCCTCACGATAGGGCTCTTCTTCCAGCGCGCGCTTGAAGGCGTTCACAGCATTATGAAGGTCGTTGCGGGCGCGAGCGCATTCCCCTAGCCCGATCAACGCCTCAAGATACGCTTCGCGCAAGGATTCGCGCAGCGGGATCACCCAACTGGGATCAAGCGACGGAAGAAAGTCACCCCTATAGAGGTCTACCGCGCGCCGCCAGAGATCCTCGGTCCGCGCGTCGCGCGGAGGCAGCAAGCGCGCCTGTTTAGTCAATGTCTGTAGTTCGTGCGCATCGCACCACAGATCAATATCCGGATTGATCTGGTACAGATCATCCACGAACATGATCACGTTTTCGCCAAGCGCTTGCCGCGCGCGGTAGAGCGTGGTGTGGAAATTCGAGCGCACACGTTTCAGCGAGCTATCCGGCCAGAACGCCAGGCTGATGCGCTCGCGCGTTTCCGGACCGAAAAAGAGCAGGTACAGGAATAATTCGCGCGCCGATGTCGCGCGCCACTCGGATGTGGAGAGCCGCACCCCGTCGCGCTCAATCGACTCAAATCCAAGCGTGCGGACCCTCAGACTGTAGGTCTGCTGTTCGAGCGGATGGCCCGACACCCGAACGGTGGCAGCCGCCTTGGCACGGACTTCCTGCAGCCGTTTCAAGTCGCGCGCGAGAATGCCGTACGGCGCCAGGTTGGCGCTCACAAACGCCAGCAGCGTCGGCGTATGCTCGACTTCGGCAGCTAGAGGCTGCGCAGTACCTATCTGGTTGGCAATGTGCACGGCATTTTGCAGGTAGCTCGAAGCAATGCCGTGCTCCCCGCACAACAGCGCCGCCGCTGCCGCCATCGCCAGCGCACGCAGCAGCTCGATCCGCGCGCCCTGCTGCTGAAGCTGCCGCGAAATCGCATCCAGTTGCATCAGAGCTTCGGACGACTCGCCCAAGGACGCACGGGCCGCCCACAGCGCCGCCTGAGCGTAGGCACTCTCCACGGCGGCGCCGTGATGCTCTGCGATCTCGACCGCTTCCTGGCTCAGCGCAGCGGAGTCGGCATAATGCCCTTCCCACCGCCGCAAAGTAGCGAGACTGATCAGGATCGTGCAGCGCAGCGTCGGCTCACTGACTCCTGCCAGATCAAGCGCCTGATTGTAGAACTTGGTCGCTTCGTCAAACACGCCAAGGTCGCGCTCGAGATCGGCCAGGCTCCATAGCAGATAGCTTTGGGCACGCTGGTAGGGTACGCGCGCCAGCACGTTCAGCCCTTCGCGATAGGTTGCCCTCGCCTGATGATAATCGCTGGCGCAATGATATGAATAGCCGAGGTTGTTGAGCGCCAGTGCCAGTGCGCCCGCGCTGCCCAGCGAGCGTCGCAACGCAACGACCTCTTGCAGGCACGCGCTCGCACTGTCGAGCTTACCCATGCGCTCGTATGCCACGCCGAGGTCCTGCAGAACGTTCGCCAGCGTATAAGCGTCACCATCCGCACGATGCAGCGGAACTGCTTCCTCAAGGTGGCGCATAGCCGTCTCAGCGTCACCTAAACGGAGATGTCCCGTACCGAAGATCTTCAGCGCGCGTCCGCGATGGCTTGGCCCGATCCCTGGCTGTTCCAAAACAGCGGTAGCCTGCTCAACCGCCTTGTGATAGCGCCCACGCTGCAAATTCATTTGCGCGCGCTGTAGCCACACATCCGCGATCCCGCCGCTATCCTGCAATTCTTCGAAGCCCTGCTCCGCCAGGTCAAGCTGCATTTCAGCCTGATCGTACTCGTAGCGGTCGGTGTGAATGACCGCGCAGACATACGCCAGCCGTGGCGCGGACGCATTCACCTCCCGGAGCTCGCTATGCCACCGGATAAGCGACTCCGTCTTGCCTTGCGCGAAGAACGACGTCGCCACACGGTCGCCAAGCGCGGCTGCCCGCTCGTAAAGCCCGGCATCCATATAATGTGCAAAGGCTTCTTCGAGATCGCCGGTTTCTTCAAACCAGCGCGCGGCCTTCACATGCAGATTGTAGAACCGCTCCGGCGCGGTCTTCTTGAGCTGCCTCTGCAGGAAATTGCGGAACAGCGTGTGGTAGAACAGCCCGTCCGGCGCTTTCGACAGGAACAGGTTGCGAATTTGTGTCTCGACCAGCCACTCCGCCGCGCCCGACAGCCCGAGCGCATTCACGCATAGCTCCGGCGTCAAACGGCGCAGCGTCGAGGAAGCGAGCAGAAATTCTCGCAACAGGGGCGGCTGGGCCTGGAGCATCGAGTTCGCCAGGGCATCGAAAAGGGCTTCGGGCCCTTCCCCACCCTCGAGCATCGCGCGTTCCAGCTCTGAGGGGAGCGGTTGCAGCGCCAACGCGATCCCGGCGGGCCAGCCTTCCAACCGGCCGACGAGCTTATGAACGTCTGAAATCGACGGGGCTGACGTCTGTGTTTCGTGCGCCAGGAAGTAAACTTCGTGCGGGGTCAGCCGAAGTTGCTCCTGCCCGATCGCCTGCACCTCGCGCCGCGCGATCATCTCGGCGAGCGGCAGGTCCGGCAGCATCCGGCTGATGATCACCAGATGAACATGCCGTGGCAGCAACACAACAAACTCGCGGAGCCACGTTTCCGCCGCCAGCGCTCCGGCGATCTTCTGCACGTCGTCGAGCAGGTAGACAACATCCTCATTGACGTTGTCCCGCAGATAATCCGTGACCAACGCGGCGAGTTCGTTCGGGGGATAGCCGTGCGGAGAAGGCAGCCGCCGGATGCCTGGTGCGATTGCTTCGAGCGCAGCGATACAGCGATTGTACAAGTTCGGGAGATCGCGGTCGCGTTCTTCGACGGTCTGCCACGCAACGGGGCAGCGTGCCTGACGAACGTATTGCGAGGCTAATGTCGTCTTGCCATAGCCCGGCGGCGCACTGATCAGCGTCAGCTTATACTCGATCGCAGCATGCAGCTTGTCGATCAAGCGCGGCCGGTTGATGATGCCGGACGAAAACGGCATCGGTACGTTATCTTGGAGCGTCATAGACGACATTTTGAGGTCCAAGCTAATCGGATTGGCACTGCCTGTCCCCGTACGCTCGCCTCGCCCGTAGCCCGCGACAAGCCTTCAGCGTGCCCAATCCATTAGAGCACAAGTTGAGCCAGACGCCAAGCCGAGTTGTCCGATCCGCGCCGCTTAAGGGAAACGCAATCGTAGCTTCGTACAGAGATCACCAGACGCAACGGCTCGCTGTCGAGGCTCCCGGCCGGCTAGCAATAAGTGCCCCGCAATGCCGGACACTCCTGCCCGTTGATCGCAGTCCGCGACGCCGTGGCGGCGGTCGTCATCTCCGTCAGTCTAGCATTGGGATGATTTGCGCGCAAAGGAAAGGCCGCCGGTCATAATCGGCGGCCCCCCTGCACCATCGTGAAGATTTCTTCGAGCGCGGGGGAAGGGGTAACGTCCGCCTGCGCTTCGTACACTTTGCGGAGCGCGTCTTCCGGGGAATACACGGTGCTGCGCAGCCGGGCCAGCACGCCGGAGATAACGGGCGCAGCGAAAGACGTCCCGGCCCAGCGCGCCCACCCGTTCTCGCTTGGCGACCCGTCTGGGAACCGGCCGATATACACGCCCATGACGCCGCCTTCCGGATCGGCGGAGAGCGTCTGCACCCCACTACGGGCGTCCCCGCCGAAGGTCGCGATCCCGATCGGCGACGGCCGGTCCGCCAGATTGGAGTAACGCGCGGGCTTCCCATCCCGGCCCAGCGCCCCAACGCCGATCACACTATCAAACGCGGCGGGCTGGCGCGCATAGGGACGGTGGCCGTTCTGGCCATCATTTCCCGCCGCCGCGACGATCATCACGCCATCCGCTTCAAGCAGGTCGCACGTCCACTCTAGCGGCGAGCCCATCCGCTTCACGAACCCTTCATCGGAAAACAGCCGCTTCGGGCCGAAGTGCGGCTGCCGGTGGCCCTTAAGGGGTATGCTCAGCGTCAGGCTCATGTTCACGATCAGCGGGCGCGACCGATCGCGCAGCCCGTAGACTGTGTGCAAGCCGCGCGTGATCGTCTCCAGCGTGCCGACGCCAAAGTCATTCAGCACGCGCACGAGGGTCAGCATGGCCTGGGGCGCGATCGAGTGGATGATCCCCGCGATAAACAGCCCGTGGTCAGACATGTCATAGCGGTGGCCATCAATCTGAAACCCGCCATCCTCGGAGTTGAGCCGGTCGAACAGCGCCCGGTCGCCCGCCAGCAGACGCAGTCGTGCGGAAGGTAGCTCCCCGGTCGGACCCAACAGGCCCCGGAGGATCGGGTGATCAGCGTGCCACTTCTTGTACGCCTCTTTCATCGCCTCGGCAGTCGGCGCCGTGTCGAGGATGGCGACCTGCACGCCGTTCCCCGGTGACGTATCGCGGAGCGCAGGCGGCAGCTCAAACGAGAACGGGGCACCCTCGACATCTGCGCTGGCAGTGTGCCACGCCGCGCCCGCCTCCACCTCGACCGGCACAGGCTGCGCGCCGGGGCCGCCCGTGCCAATGTGGTACGGCGCGCCCGCACTCAACCAGTTCGGGGTGACCGCGCGCAGCGCGACACCGCCCGGCGCAGCATCCTTGAATTCCTGCAGGAGATGGTCGCTGTCGTCTACCAGCCGGAGCATCTCGTCATCCGGAAGAACGAGATCGCCGAACAGCAACGTGTGCGATCCCCGACGGGCGGGCGGCGCTTCTGGACGCAGAAACGGGACCAATCCGATCACTGCGTCCCGCAACGTCCGGTGCCTGAAGGGGAACTGCTGGCTCGCGCCAAGTCCTTGTTCTGGCTGCGAGTAGGGTTGTTGCGGCGCAAACGTCAAAACTCGCTCGGCCGAGAACTCGACCTTCCGCAGCCGCGCATCGCGCATCAGCGGGTGCGCTTGCAGCCCTTCGATGATCCGCCCTGGGTCGAACGGCTCGGCATGCTCAACCAGAAAGGCAAGTTGTCCCGGCGCAAAAAAGGTGATCTCCTGCCCGTTTTCATCACGGTTATTCTGGTTCATGTGCTCCCCCTTGTGCCTAAGCCTGCCCCGACATACCAGACAATGGGCGCGGATCCCCGACAAGCTGGAAAGCGCCCCAATAGCTCGGATGCATGGCATCCCCCGCCAGCAACGCGCGCTGCGCGGAGCGGGTCGCCGCTGCCTTTGACGCACCTGCCCCAAGCGCCCGGTAGAACTCGTCCATCCATGCCTGCGCGGCTTCGTCCGACACGCGCCACAGGCTGGTCAGCAACGCGCCCGCCCCTGCATAGAGGAAGCCGCGCCCCAACCCGATCAGTTCGTCGCCCGGCGCGATGTTCGCTCGCCCTGTCTCACAAGCGCTGAGCGTCACCAGTTCATAGCTGAGATCGTGCTGCAACAGGTCATCCGTGAACATCTGCCCGTCCGCCAACTCGATATAGGAGAGATCCGGCTGGTCAATCCGGTGCTCGCCGTGCGCCGCAATGTGCAGCACATGGCGCGGCGTTCCATTCAGCCGCAGACGCGTTGCATCGCCGTCCGCGAACGCTTCACCGCCCAGCAGCCGCCGGACCCGCTCGCCTTCCTCAGCAGCGCGCGGGAGCATCCCGTTGCGCGAGTGCGTCAGCACCAACGCCCCGGCCGGTCGCCGGACAGGTGCACGGCATAGCAGCCCGGCGGCGGGAACCGTCACCACCTCAGCGCGCTCGATTAGGTAGCGCCCGTCCCGCCCTACCAGCAGGTGGAACGGCAGGTAGTGCAGCACGGCAAACGGGACAACCACGATCCGGGCAGGATCCGCGAAACGATCCAGAACTGGCGCCAGCAGCGCATCATACAGGCGGCTGAGCAGTTGCCGCGCCATCACCGTGAGGCTGCGCGCCGCCGCGCCGTCCGGCTCGGTGCGCAGCGCGCACGTGAGGTTGAATTGAAGCTGCTCCACCAGCCGCTCGACCCGCTCCGGCGGCGAGGGTAACGGGATGACGCTGGCGCCGCTCTGATCCACCACAAACGCGATGATCTGCCCACCGTCAATGTAGTACTCCACCAGCAGCGTATCGTCACCCAACGCGGCCTGAATCGCCTCGAAGTCGGGCGCGGACACCTCGCGCGCCCCTTCCTGCGCCGCCAGATACAGCCGCTCGGTGAGCGTGCGCATCCGGCGCTCGCGGCGAGCCAGCTCTGCCCGCGCCCAGTCGGGGTCGACGCGCGCTTCTGGCTGCTCGCCTTCGCGCTCGGCGGTCACGGCGCGGTACAGCCAGTGGTGCTCAGCGCGGAGCCGGTTCAACTCGTCGACCAGCTCTCGCGCGACCGGGGCATCGACTGGCCAGCGCAGCGTTTCACGGTTGGCGATATAGCTGAGCGACACCTGCGACTTGGCGCGTTCCAGCGCCTCGAACGCCCCCACCGCATTCTGCTCGCTGAGATACAGGCGAACCAGCGCCCGCAGCGCATCCTGCTTGTCCTCAAGAAAGCCCGGCCGCAGGGTGATCGTCAGCCGCCGCTGCACCTGCTCAACCACGCACGATGCCGCCTGATAGGCGCGCGCCGCCCGCACCATCCGTCCCTGCAATTCGCGGGCGCGGCCGAGGATCAGGTGCGCGCTGTAGCGTAGCTCTGGCAGGCGCAACGCCCGCGCCGTTCTCAGCGCCGCCGACGCGGCCTGCTCCGCTGAAGCGGGATCGCCGCGCAGAAGCTGCACCTGCGCTTCGGTAATGCGCGCCGCCGCAAAATCCGCCTGCTGGCCGCTTTCCCGGAAGAAATCGAGCGCCCGCGCGAGGTCTGGCTCCGTCGCGCCGAGATCGCCCCGTCGCAGCGCGATACGCGCCCGCCATAGGCGGCTGGTCGCCAGCCAAGACTCTGATCCGAGCGAGGCGAAAGTCTCTTCCGCCGCGTCGAGCGCCGCCAGCGCCGCATCGTAGTGTGCCAGCTCCGCCTCGGCCCGCGCGAGGAGCAACAGCGTTCGCGCCATCTCATACGCCGCGCCCGCCTCGCGATAGGCTTCCACCACGCTCAGCGCCAGTTCCCGCGCTTCGGGATAGCGGTTCAGTTCGAGGTAGCACTCGACCATGTCCCGCCGCGCAGTCGATTCGAGCAGGATATGCTCGCCCACCTGCGTGAAGACCTCGTGCAGCAGCGCCAGCGCACGCCGGTAGTGCCCCTGCGCCTGCTCGATATACGCCATATTCATCTGCGCGACGGCAGCGCCGTGCGTTTCGCCGCGCGCCGCGCAGACGGCATGCGCCCGCTGGAGATCGGCCATCGCGCGCTGAAGCTCGCCCAGGTACGAATACGCGTAGCCCCGGTTGGTGTACAGCGCGCCGAGGTACGGCTCGCCCGCCTCGCCCAACGCTTCTGCCTGTTGCAGCGCGGACTCATAATGCTTCAGCGCCTGCCAGTAGTCTCCCAGCAGGTCAGACACAATGCCGGTGTTCAGGTCGAGACGCAACAGCATCTCGCGCGCGCCGTGCGCCTCGAAGACCACCCGCGCCTCGTCCGCCTCGCGCAATGCTTCGTCTACGCGTCCCAGGTCAAGGCTGATCAGCAGGCGCCCGATTCGCGTGCGCCCCCAGCCGATCTCATCCCCTGCAGCGCGAAACAGAGCGCCCGCCTGTTCCAGTTCATCCCACGCAGGCTCGAGCTGCCCCAGGAACTTAAGCGCATCACCGCGCGCCATGCGGCCAAGCGCCGTCTGCGCGCGGTCGTCGCGCCGCTGGCCGACCTGCACGATCAGGTTTGCCAGCTCAAGCGAGCGGTTGGCGTCGATCCACCAGTGGCGATCCGCCTCGCGCTTGAGATGCTCGACCAGCGGACAGGCAACCGAATCCGGCAGCGGCTCGTCCAGCACGGCGAGCGCGTCCGGATCGGCAACCAGCCGGCTCAGCAAGTCATCGGTCATACTGCTTGCTCGGCGGGGATCAATCGCTTGTCCACCCGTAATTATTCGGCCAGATGAATCTCCGGAACGAGTATCGTCGCGCCACCTTGCGCCAGAATTTGCAGCTCAAACGGCTGGAGCGCGATCGCTTCACACCGGAAGCTGCCGAGGTCGTCTACCTCGGCAGTGGAACGTAACGCGCCGTCTTGCCAGACCTGAACCAGCGCGCCTATCCAGGGCTCGAGGCCGTCGCCTGCAAGCTGGCCGAGCAAAACCGGCTCGCCTGCGCGCGGCTCGAGCTTCAAGAAGACGGTCAGCCCGCCCGCCTCAACGATCACCGGCTCGTCGCCCGTGCCGCGCAACGCCAGCGCAGGACGCTGCATCTGCACCGTGCCCATCAGCAGGTCGGGCAGGTGCAGCCTGGCAAAACGCGATCGCTTTTCGGCCAGTTGACCGATCTTTGCGCCATTGCGCAACCCGTTCTCAAGAAAGATCGCCAGATCCGATAGCTCCGCCTGGCAGCGCAGGCACCCGCTGATATGCTCGCGGATGGCCTGCGCTTCCTGTTTGTTGAGCAAGTTGAGATGAAATTCGCCCAGCGCAAGCGGCGGCGGGCAGTCCCACCGGCTCAGCCGCCGGGCAAGCATGCTTTCGAGGTGCCGAGCAGCCGCGACGCGCGCGGCGCAGTAAGGGCAGTCCGCCACATGCCGGATGACGTCGTCGCCGGCTGTCCCATCCACGGCAGCGCTGATTTGGTCATCCGATAGGGGTGGTGGCAGTTGACAGGTCATAGCGGGCATCGGTCCGTGTGTGCATAGCTGTTTGAATTGATGAATCCACAGCGGTGAAGAATATCACAGCGGTTAAGAGGGGTCCGCTGCGGGGATTCCTGCATAGTCGCGTAAAACGGGGTCTTTTCGCAGGTGGCGGCGAATCCGCTGCAGCGCAACCGACACCTCGCGCGGCGTGCGCCAGCGGTCGGGATGGCCGCGAGCGATCTGCGCCGGTTTGAGCGCCTGGACGAATACGCAGCGCGCCAGCAGCCGATCGCCATCGTCAGGCAGCAGATCGCAGATGTGATCCCACAGCTCGGCCGCTTGCAGATCGTCCGCAACCCCGGCGCCGTTGACGGACGCGATCTGCGGGTCGAGGTCTGCAAGCTGAAGCGCCCGCTCTTTCCGCAGAAACTGCGCAATCGCAGAGTGGACGCACATCTTTAGATAGGTCAGCACCTGGGGGAGCGTCTCGAACCGGGCGAACTTCTCGCCACGCAACGCGAAATAGAAGCTGGTCAGCGCCTGGTTGGCGAAATACTCGGCGCTTTCGCCCGTCTCCTGGAAGCGTGCGTGCTGGTAGACCCAGCGCAGCACTTGCGGTTCGTAAATCTGGTAGACGCGTGTGAAAGCGTCGTTGCGCCCCTCAGCCAGAGCACGGCGCAGCAACTCGAAGCAATGCTGGGTATCCCGAACCTGCTCGCGGTGAAAGCGGGTGGTGTCTTCTGCGCAGCGCCGCGACAGATCCTCGAGCGAGAGACTGGACAGACTCATGAAGGCACTCTTGCTTCAATCCCATGCTCTCAGGCGTTTTTATGTTAGCAATTATTAGATGAATTTACAATAGCCCGGAAGTTCGAGCGCCTGACCACCCACAAAAAGCCCGCTGAGCGCGGGCAAACTGAAATGAGTTTTTAGCAGGTTTTTGCGGGTTTGTTACGCCTGATCGAGCGCGATCATCACCTTGATCACGCCGTCCTGGTATGCCGCATTCAGGGCGTGCGCCTCGTTCGCCTGCTCCAGCGGGAAGCGGTGCGTCACCAGCCGGTCGAGCGTCACCGCGCCACTTTCCGCCAGCCGGATCGCGCGTGGATAGGTGTGCTTCATGCGGCGGCTCATGATCAGCGAAAGCCCCTTGCGGCGCGCGGTGGAGTGCTTGAAATACGCCGAATCGTCGCCTGGGATGCCGACCAGCACCACCCGCGCGCCAAGATCGGTCATCTCGACCGCCTGCCGCACCGCGTCGCCCGCCCACGCCGCCTCGATCACGCGCGGCACGCCGCACCCATCGGTCAGCGCGTGCACGGCGTCAATCGGATCTCCGGCGGTCATGTCGATCACCTCATCCGCGCCCCACTCGCGCGCCGCATCCAGCCGCCAGCCGAACTGGTCCACCGCGTAGATCGGTCCCGCGCCCGCCAGCTTCGCCAGCCGCATGATCATCAGCCCGATCGGCCCGCAACCCAGCACGGCGACCGGCTCCGCCACGCGCAGTTTTGCCAGGTCGATCGCGTGCAGCGCCACGCCGAGCGGCTCCAGCAGCGCGCCCTCGTCCATCGACAGCGAGTCCGGCATGGGGAAGCAGTTGCGCGCCGGGACGATCATCCGCTCTTGCAGCGCCCCGTCCTGCGGCCACAGCCCCATGAATCCCAGGTGGCGGCAGAGGTTCGGGTGGCCGTGCTCGCAGCGATCGCAGTGATGGCACGGCAGCCCTGGTTCAACTGCCACACGCTGCCCAACCACCAGCGGCGCGCCGCGCCCGTCGATCGCATCCGGTCCCACCGCAACGACCGTCCCGGCGAACTCGTGCCCCAGCACCAGCGGATCGCGTACGACCGTATCACCGATGCGTCCATCCTCGTAGGTGTGCAGGTCGGACCCGCACACGCCGACCGATCCCACGCGGATCAGCACCTCGCCCGCCTGGGGAGCGCCCGGCTCTGGCACGTCGTCGATCCGCATGTCGCGCGGCCCGTACAGTCTCGCGGCCTTCATATCCCTCTGCCCTTCGCTGCGTCACCATGTACTCTTGTCGCTCATTGTATCCTGCCCGCCCGAAACCCAAAAGCAGGCTACAATAAGAGCAATGGGCGATTAGCCGCTAGCGAGCGATAAAGCCGCAGCTACCCGCTGCTTTTGGCTAACTGCTAACCGCTAACAGCTAATCGCTACCACTGACAGTTTTCTTGCGCGGGTTAGTCTTTACAGGAGCAGCCACCTTATGGGTAATTATGATCCGAAGCCTGAGCACCGCTTCACGTTTGGCCTGTGGACGGTCGGCAATCGCGGGCGCGACCCATTCGGCAGCGAGGTGCGCGACACCCTCAGCCCGGTCGAGATCGTCCACCTGCTGGCGGAAGCCGGCGCGTACGGCGTCAACTTCCACGACAACGACCTCGTCCCGATTGACGCCACGCCCGCAGAGCGCGATCGCATCGTCGCGGACTTCAAGCAGGCGCTGGAGCAGACCGGGCTGGTCGTTCCGATGGCGACCACCAACCTTTTCTTCGACCCGGCCTTCAAAGACGGCGCGTTCACGTCCAACGATCCGAAAGTGCGCGCCTATGCCCTGCACAAGACGCTCCGTGCAATTGACCTCGGCGTGGAGGTGGGCGCAAAGATTTATGTCTTCTGGGGCGGCCGTGAAGGGACCGAAACGGACTCCAGCAAGAACCCGGCCGACGCCCTCAAGTGGTTCCGCGAGGCGCTCAACTTCCTGTGCGAGTACGTCCGCGACCAGGGCTACGACCTGAAATTCGCGCTCGAAGCCAAGCCGAATGAGCCGCGTAGCAACATCTACCTGCCCACGACCGGCGCGATGCTCGGGTTCATCGAAACGCTCGACTATCCAGAAATGGTTGGCGTCAATCCCGAAGTCGCGCACGAGCACATGGCCGGGCTGAACTTCACGCACGCCGTCGCCCAGGCGTGGGACGCAGGCAAACTATTCCACATTGACCTGAACGACCAGCTTTTCGGCCGCTACGACCAAGATTTCCGCTTCGGGGCGGAGATGATCAAGCAGGCGTTTTATCTGGTCAAGTTCCTGGAAGATGTCGGCTACGACGGCCCCCGGCACTTCGACGCGCACGCCTACCGCACCGAAGGGTCCGAGGGCGTCAAGGACTTCGCGCGCGGGTGCATGCGGACCTATCTGATCCTCAAGGAGAAGGCCGAGCGATTCAACCAGGATGCCGAGATCCAGGCGTTGCTACAGGAGATCCGTGCCGACGATGGCTCGCTGAGCTGGCTCTCCGGCGGCTACAGCGCGGACAAGGCGCAGCGCCTCAAGGAGCAGACGTTCGACCGCGTCGCGCTCGGCCAGCGGGACTTGCGCTACGAGCGGCTCGACCAGCTTACGATCGAACTGCTGCTCGGCGTTCGCTAATCCACTTCCCCGCGTGGAATCACACCGGCCCGGCGACTGTCACCGGGCCGGTTATCATTCACCAAATGGTGCTTACTCCAACGGCAGGCGGACCGGCTCGCCCCGCGCGGCGGACTCATATGCCGCCAACACAATCTCGACTGCCTTATACCCGTCGTAGCCCGTGATCGTGGGCGGCCGGTTCTCGCGGATTGCGGCGACAAACTCGTCCACCATCGCCTGGTTCGCGTCCGATGCCCAGCCGACCCACTTTGGCTGCTCGCCGTATACAGCAGTCGTCTGCTTGAAGGCGTCCACCGTCAGCAGGCCGTTTTCGCCGACCAGCTCCATCGCCAGCCCGCCCCAGGTGGGATAGCTCGGCGGCTTGCTCCAGCTACAGTCGATGCTGGCGAATGTGCCATCCTCAAACGTCAGCATGACCAGCCCGGCCGTCTCGACCTCAACGCCCACCTCCCGGTACGGGATCGCGTTCATCTGCGCGTAGACCTCGACCACCTCTTGTCCGAGATACCAGCGCAGCAGGTCGGCCAGGTGAACGATGTGGTCCATCGCCGCGCCGCCCCCGGCCAGGTCCTTCTGCTCGAACCACTCCCGCACGTAATCGGTGTGATAGCGCGGCAGCTTACCCTGGTTGGTGCTGTTAATGCCATAGAGCCGCCCCAGCGCGCCGGAGTCGAGCACGCGCTTCGCCTCGAGAATCGGCGCGTTGAAGCGCATCGGAAACGCCGTCATCAGCCAAACGTTGTTGCGCTCGCACACGTCGAGCATTGCCCGCGCGTCTTCGAGCGTGGTCGCCAGTGGCTTCTCGGACAGCACGTGCACCCCGGCTTCGGCGGCCATTTCCACCACCGGACGATGGCACGCGTTCTCGGTGCAGATCACCACCCCATCGGGCTTCTCGGCGATCAACACCTCGTACGAGTCGAACAGGCGCGCGTTGAACTTCTGCGCGAAGTGCCGCCCGCGCTCCAGGTTGTCGTCCGCAAAGCCGATCATTTCGACTTCCGGGTTCGCCCGCAGGTTCCGGATGTAGCCTTCCGCGTGCAGGTGCGCGAAGCTCATGATCCCCAGTCGCATCGTCATACCTCCTGCGGGGAAACCGGCCGCCCCGTTTCAGCGGACCGGATCGCGGCAAAGGCGAGGCGCAGCGCCATCAGCGCGTCGTGCGCGGTGACGCGCGGCGTCGCGTCGTGGACCAGCACATCGTAAAACTCTTTAAGCTGCAGGGTGTACGGATCTTCCAGCAGCGGGCTAGACGGCACCGCCACCGTTGGCGTATGGTCGCCATCCGGCATCAGCGTTACGCGAACCGGGATCGTGCTTTCCGCCGGGTGATCGATCAACCCGCGACTTCCGGCGATCTGCAGGCTGGTGCGGAACAGTGGCGGCGGATAGGCCCATGCGCTCTCGAGGTTGGAGATCGCCCCGCTGGTGTGGCGCAGGATCGCGATCGCATAGTCGCCGGGCGCGTCCGGCCGGGTGGCGCGCGCGCTCTTGCAGAACACGCTCTCCACCTCACCCGCGACCCAGCGCGCGTAGTCGAAGTCGTGCAGCATCAGGTCGAGGATCATCCCGCCCGACTTCTCCGTATCTTCAAACCAGTTGTCATGCGGGCGCTGCGGCTTGGCGCTGGCGCGCGTCAGCCGCACGACCGCCACATCCCCCACCTCGCCACGCTCGACCAGCGCCTTCGCCTGCGCGTACTGCGGGAAGTAGCGGACCACGTGCCCCACCAGCAGCTTGACGCCCGCCTGCTCGCACGCCGCGATCATTTCCTCGGCCTGCGCCACGGTCCGCGCCAGCGGCTTCTCGCAGACGACGTGCTTTCCTGCCGCCGCAGCCTTCATCACCAGCTCGTAATGAACGTGCGTCGGCGCACAGATGTCCACCACGTCCACATCTTCGATCAGCGCGTCGACGTCTGGATACGGCTGCCCGCCGCACGTCTCGATCACCGATTGCACCATATCCGGGTAGAGCGAGAACACCCCGGCGAACTCTGCGGGGGTCTGCCGCCACCCGGCCGCGTGGAGCGCGCCCATCACTCCGGCGCCCACTACGCCTACTCGTAACATAGCCGATCCTTTCACAGATAATCGATACTCTTGCGACCGGCACCACGCCGGTTTATACGCTTTGCGCGTGCCACACCAGCGCCGACGCGCCGACCGCGCTGCTCGGCACGGTCGACTCGACGATCGTCACGCCCTCGCGCGCTGCCGGGAGCACCTGCGCACGGAACACCTCGCCGCCGCGCTCGATCCAGAACCGCGCCGCCGCGTGTCCCAATCCACCGCCCAGGATGAACCGCTCCGGGTTGAGCAGGCTGGCGCACGTGCTGATCACCGTGCCGAGCGTGACCGCCGCTTGCTCCATCAACGCCCCGGCCAGCGGATCGCCACGCTCCCACGCGGCCAGGATGTCGTGCGTCGAGAGTGTGTCGCCTTGCTGCGCGAGCGGGCTGTCCGGATGGTCCGCCGCGTGCTCGCGCACGCCAGCCAGCAGCCCCACGCCGCTGACATAGATCTCGGCGCAGCCTCGCAGCCCGCAGTTGCACAGCCGCCCGTTAGGAATCAGCACCAAATGGCCGACTTCCATCGCATAGGCGTTCAGGCCGCTCGCCAGCCGTCCATTGACGATCGCCGCGCCGCCGAGGCCGGTCCCAATCGCCAGATAGACCACATCCCGGCAGCCGCGCGCCGCGCCAAAGGTGAGCTCGCCGAGTGCTGCCGCGTTGGTGTCTTTCTGCACCCACACCGGCAGATCGCCGCCCAGTCGCTGGCGCACACCCTCACCGAGCGGCACGTCCACCCAGCCGAGATTGACGGCGTAGTGCACGATGCCCGTCTCGGGATCGACGTGGCCGGGGCAGCCGATCCCGACTCCCGCGACCGGCGCTGGAGCCTGCGCCCGCAACGCCTCAACCCCACGTGCGATCCGGTCGAGCGCCGCGGGGACGTCTTCGGGGCGCGTAGGGAACTGCTGCTCTGCCAGAACCGCGCCGCTCCGATCCACCAGCGCCAGCGCGATTTTCGTCCCGCCGATGTCGACCCCCACCGCCAGATGATCGCCTATCACCTGTCTCGCTCCTCGCTCATTCCGGCGCAAAAAACGCCGCACCGGGCAAACCGGGCGGCGTCTTGGTTATGCGCGGCAGCGCATCAGCCGATGACCTCAGGCGCGCGCTTGAGGCGCGGGTCGGTGAACTGGTCGTGCTCGTCAGTGCTGCGCGTGCTGAACTCCGAGACGACAGCGCCTTCCGGCCCGCCCTGGAACCAGTGCCACGTCTCAGGCATCAGGGTGTATTGATCGCCAGGCTTCAACACGATCTCGTGCCAGACGGTGTAATACTCTTCGCTGCCCGCCGGGGGCTTGGCTTTCGGGTTCGGCGTCGGCTCGCCAGGGACGTACAGGTACACTTCGCCCCACCGGCAGCGGAACGTCTCTTCCTTGCCTGGCTTGCCATCGACCGGGGGATGCAGGTGCTCCGGGCAGGTCTGACCAGGCAGCAAAACAAGCTCTTTGGCGCACACCCGCTCGGTGTTGACGTACGTCACCAGCGCGAGGCCAGTCTTCTCGTACTCGCCCAGGCCCAGGTCTGCGATCTCGATGTTTTCCCGTTCTTCGGGCGTCAGGACGATCCCGGCCCGCTGCAGATATTCGTAGGCCAACTGCTGGTACTTCTGATGTTCTTCCTTCGTTACCGCCATTAGGAATCTCTCCTCACAATATACCAACCGCCCGCGCCGGACATACCGTTACGCGGGCTGCTCGGCGAGCCGGGTATCGTCCAGCGCGCCGACCATATACTGCACAATTTCCTGCGGATCGGTGTTCTCGGTGCGCTTCTCGGCGACCTTCCGCCCGCGATGCATCACCACGATCCGGTTCGTTACGGCGAACACGTCGTGCATGGTGTGGCTGATCAGGATGACCGGGATGCCCTGGTCGCGCAGGCGCAGGATCAGGTCGAGGACCTTCCGCTGCTCCACCACGCCCAGGTTGTTCGTCGGCTCGTCCATAATCAGCAGCTTGGCGTGCCAGTACAGCGCGCGCGAGATCGCCACCGCCTGCCGCTGCCCGCCAGACAGATTATCGATCCGCGCAGTCAGAGATGGGAAATGCACGTCAAGCGTTTCGAGCAGCTTGCGCGATTCCTCGCGCATCCCGTGCGTGTCCAGCACGCGGATCACGCCGCCCAGATAGCTGCGCTTCATTTCGCGCCCCAGGAAGATATTCGCGGGCACGTCCAGGTTTCCCGCCAGCGCGAGGTCCTGGTAGATCGTCTCGATCCCCAGCTCGCGCGCCTGCGCTGGGTGCGAGATCTCGACACGCTTGCCCTCAAAATAGATCTCGCCCTCGTTCGGCTGGTAAACCCCCGCGATCATCTTGATCAGGGTGGACTTCCCCGCGCCGTTGTCGCCAACCAGCCCCACGACCTCGCCGGGCCGGATCGCGAAATCGACACCGTTGACGGCCGTCAGACCGCCGAAGCGCTTGGTCAGGTTCTTGACTTCCAGCAAAGGTTCCATTGCTGCACCCTCACGCCTCAGCGCGCCCGACGATCAGGTCGCGCGCCTGGTCCATCAACACGGCCATGATTACCACAATGCCCACAATCACGTACTGCCAAAACGGCTCCACCGCCATCATGACGAGGCCGGTTTGCAACACGGCGATAATCAGCGCGCCGACGACCGTCCCGCTGACGCGCCCCACCCCGCCGAACAGGCTCACGCCGCCGATCACGACCGCCGCAATCGACGACATCAATAGCGGATCGCCTGCGATGGACGAGCCGCCCGAATAGCGCGCGGTGTTCAGCACGCCCGCCACACCCGTCGTGAACCCCGACAGTATGTACAGCCGGATCAGGTGGCGATCGACCGGGATACCGGCGCGCAACGCGGCCTCTTTGTTCCCGCCGATGGCGTAGGTATGACGCCCGAACTGTGTGCTACGCAGCACAAACCCGAGGATGATCGCCAGGATGATCCAGATCACGACCGGCCACGCGAGAATACGATCCAGCAGGCGGAGATCATTACCAGTTAGCTCTGGCCGGTGGAGGATGTAAAACGCCTTTTCTTCGCCGCGCACCAGGTAAAACAGCGACTCGTTGCCGAAGTCTCGCAGCAGGCGCGGCTGCCCGCCGACAATGTTCCCGCCAGACAGCAACAACGCCACCCCACGCGCGACAAACGAAACGCCAAGCGTCACGATGAACGGCGGCACGCGCAGCTTCGCGATGATCACACCGTTAATCCAACCGGCCACGCACGCCACGCCAACGCCGAGAATGAAGCCGAGGATAATAGCGAACGCCTCGGGCGACGCATCCGCGCCGATCGCGGCGAACACGCTGTACAGCGCGCTCGACAGGCCCTGACGCTCCGTTTCTTCGGCAAGCAGCGTGACGGTGTCCCGGATCACCAGCGCGGACACCACCGACGCCAGCCCCATCACCCAGCCGACCGACAGGTCGATCCCGCCCGCAATAATCACGAACGTCTGGCCGAGGCCCATCAACAAGATCGGCGTGATGGCAACCAAAATATTCTGCGAGTTGCGGATCGAAACAAAACCGGTGCCTTCAAAAGAGAAAAAGACTATCAATACGATCAAGAACAGCCACGACCAGATCTTGCTTACCGTCAAAATCGCGCGCTGCTCAAACGAGCGCGTGCGCCGGGGGGTGGTGGTCGGGGCCTCAGATGTTGCTTCCAAAGCCATCAAAGAGTCTCCTCATAAACGCGGGCGATCGGGTGGTGAGGACGCGCTTCCCCACCACCCATGATACGATCAGCCGATCGCGTTACGGAACCTGATAGATGAACCGGGCGATCTCTGGATCGTCCACGTTCTCGGCCGTGATCACCGCGTAGCCGGTCGGGACGCGCACCGGCAGGCTGGTCACACCGCGCCAGTCGGCCATTGCGAACTCAACCGCCAGGTAGCCCATATCAAACGGCTTCTGGGCGATGACCATCGTCACCACGCCCTCGCGAAGCTGCTCGATGGCAAACTCGGTCGCGTCGAACGCGATGACCTGCACCGCGCCGCCCAGGCCCGCATTGACCACCGCGTTACCGGCGCCCTGCGCGCTGAAGACGTTCACGCCGAAGATACCGGCCAGATCTGGCTCGCGCTGGAGCACGGCCGCCGTCTGCTCGGCAGCGGTGTTCGCGTCGTCCAGCGAGTATTCTTCACCGACCACTTCCATGCCCGGATACTCCGCGATCGCCTCGCGGAAGCCCTGGCTACGCTGCTCGGTCGTGCTGACGCCGACGTTCGTGTTCTCGATAAAGACCTTGCCTTCACCGCCAAGCGCCTCGGCCAGCGCGTGGCCCGCGATGCGGCCGCCCTCGACATTGTCCGAGCCGATGTACGACAGCGGGAAGGTCACCGGGCCGTTGACGTAATCGCCATCGCCGACGAACGTATCGACCGTGATGATCTTAATGCCCGCTTCGATCGCCGCTTCCAACGGGGCGATCATCTGCTCGCGGTCAACCGGCGCTGTGATGATGTAGTCCAGGTCACCACGCGCAACCATCGCGTCCAGGATCGGGGTCTGGACGGTGGGCCCCCAGGTGTCAGGATACTGCGTGACGACTTCCAGGCCGAAGTCCGCAGCCGCCGCGTTCACGCCAAGCTCCATCACCTGATAGAAGGGATCCACCACGCCGGGGAGGAAACCGATCCGGGGAAGGTCTTCGCCGTCCTGCGCGCTCGCGCCAAAGAACGGAACCGCCATGACGAAAACCAGAGCCAACACCAACAACTTCTTGGACATAGTAATCTCCTTAAAATTGCGATCAAAAGTGCGACAAGCCGGAACAATCCAACCGTCTGCCTATTTGGGGGTGTGTGCCGCTCTCCTTTCTCCCGCTGCGGCTTACCGGGATGAAGCTACCACACGAAAAATGTACCGCTTCGGGCGCAATTAATCAATGTACGTACTGCATACAAAGTGTATTTTCACGCCCCAAACGCGCGAGGAATTCCGCCTAACAAATACAGCAGATCTCGCCGCGACGCAAGTACGCGCACGAGAAAAAAGCAGCCAGGAACAGCGAAGCTCAGCGAACAACCTGAAAGCAGCGGAAAACAGCGCGCTCATCCAAACGGCGCTCGCTGTTTTCCCGCTGCTCCATGCTCGGTTCTATGCCCGATCCGCCAGCAGCTTGCGCAGATTCTCCTCATACGGCGGATAGACCACGCCGCGTTCTGTGATGATCGCGGTGATGTAGCGCGCAGGCGTCACGTCGAACGCCGGGTTGCCCACTTCAACCCCGTCCGGTGTGATCTGCTCGCTGCCGATGTGAGTCACCTCGTCGGCGGGCCGTTCCTCGATCTCGATCGCGTCGCCGTTCGGCGTGTTGAGGTCGATTGTGGTCGTCGGTGCGGCGACGTAGAACGGGATGCCGTTCTCGTGCGCGACGACTGCCAGGTTGTACGTTCCGATCTTGTTGGCCGTATCGCCGTTGGCCGCCACGCGATCGCAGCCCACCACGCACAGATCGACCTTCTCGGTCCGCATGAAGTGGCCGGACGCGCCGTCCGCGATCACGCGATGCGGGATGCCCAGGTTCTTCAGCTCCCACGAAGTCAGGCGCGCGCCTTGCAGCCGGGGGCGCGTCTCGTCCACCAGCACCTGCACCTTCTTGCCGTGCTCGTGCGCTGTACGGATTATGCCGAGCGCCGTGCCATAATCGACCGTGGCGAGCGCGCCGGTATTGCAGTGGTGGATAATTGTCGCTTGGTCCGGGATGAGCGGCAGCGCATTCAGCCCCATCTGCTTGTTGATCGCGACGTCCTCTTCCGCAATGCGATGCGCCTCTTGCAGCACCGCCGCCCGCAACGCCTCAACCGAGTTCAGGGCCGGATCGGCGGCGCAGCGCATCACGCGATCAATCGCGCCGAACAGGTTGACCGCGGTTGGGCGGGATGCACGCAGCACGTCCGCCGCCTCGCGCAATTCGTCCCGCAGCGATTCGACGTCCTGCGCGCTACTGTGCACCGCCGCCAGCGCCAGCCCGTATCCAGCCGTCGCGCCGATTGCGGGAGCGCCACGCACCACCATGTCCCGGATTGCCGCCGCCACGCTCGCCGCGTCTGTGTAGTCGAGATAAACCGTCTCGGCAGGCAGAACGCGCTGATCCAGCAGGCGCAGCGTCCCGCCCTCAAGCCATTCCAGTGTGCGATACGTCGTCATCCGTTCCCCATCCTTGTGCTCAAACAACCGTTATCCATCCAGCGCGGCGAGGACCTCGGCCTCGCTGCACAGCGTTCGCCCCTGGTAATGATAGACGCGCGGCAGGCGTGGCAGCAGGGAAGTCGTCACCTCGTAGTTGATCGTTTCGGTCCAGCTTGCGACCTCATCGGCGGAAATGCGCTCGTTCCCCTGCTGGCCGATCACGACGATCTCGTCGCCGAGCGCCACGCCGGGAATGTGGGACACATCGACTACGAAGTGATCCATGCAAATCCGCCCCAGAATCGGCGCGCGCTGCCCGTGAATGAGCACCGCACCCCGGTTGCCCGCCAGCCGGTGATAGCCGTCGCCATAGCCAACCGGCACCAGCGCAACCGGCATTTCGCGCGGCGTGACATACGTCCGCCCATAGCTGATGCTCGACCCGGCGGGCAGCTTCCGCACGCGCGCCACATGCGATTTCAATGACAGCGCCGGAGTCAGCGGCACGGAATGCTCAACCTCGTTCGAGGGGCACAGCCCGTACAGCGCGATCCCCGGTCGCACGGCGTTAAGGTGCACGTCCGGCAGGTCCAGCACCGACGCGCTGGCCGCGATATGGCGCAGCGGCGGATTGATCCCGGCAGCCAGCAGATCGCGCCGCACGCGCTCGAACGTCTCGAACTGCTGGAACGTGTAGGATTTGTCCGCCAGGTCCGACACCGAGAAATGCGAGTACAGCCCTTCGATCTCGATGTTGGGCAGCGCGGCGACCTCGCACGCGAAGGGAACGACCTCATCCGGCAGCAAGCCATAGCGCCCCAGCCCGGTATCGACCTTGATATGCACGAGCGCGGTCCGACCGCGCGCGACGGCATGCTCGGACAGCGCGCGCGCCGCATCCATATCCGCCAGAGTGACGGTCAGATCGTGCTCGACGGCCAGCTCAATCTCGTCCGGCGGGGAATAGCTCATGATCAGGATCGGCGCGGTGATCCCCGCCTCGCGCAGCGCGATCCCTTCCTCGATTCGCGCCACAGCCGCGCGATCCGCCCCGTTCCGCAGCGCGACCGCTGCCACCGGGACCATCCCGTGACCGTATGCGTTTGCCTTGACGACCGCGAACAGGCTGACCGGCGGTCCGACGTGCTGTTTGAGCGCGCGCACATTGGCCGCGATGGCGTCCAGGTCGATCTCGATCGTCGTCAAGGGATGTAAAGGCATGAGGTTACCGGCTTTCTTTACATACAATACATTCCGCCAGTCCGGCGGCCCGTCCATCATACAACCGCCGCCGCCATAATTCCACACCTTTCTGTACGAGTTTCATCACCAGCCAACAGGCGTTTTCGCTCTGAAAACCGGTTGACGCCGCGAAAAAACAGCCCTATAGTACAGGTACGGTCATTTGCATACAGGTCCGTACAGGCTGGGGCGAATGATACAATTTAAACTTACGCGGGATAGCTCGCTGCCGCTTCACCGCCAGCTCCTTAACGAGCTGCGCCACGCCATTCTCACCGGCGAGCTTCAACCTCATGACCCTCTCCCCGGTGAAAACGAGCTGGTCGAGCAGCTCGGCGTCAGCCGCGCGACCATTCGCCGCGCCTGGCAGGACGCGCTCACCGAAGAACTCATTTATCGCGTGCCCGGCAAAGGGACCTATGTCGCAGACTTCCAGCCGCCGCGCGCGCCGCGACCGGTGATCGGCTTCCTGGTTCCCGGTTTCCACAGTCCGTTTGACAGCTATCTGCTGGTCGGTGCGGAGAGCGTGCTTCGCGCGCAGGGCTATGGCTTGCTGTTTGCCGTTACCGAGCGCCAGGTGGACGAGGAAAACCGCATCATTCGCGAGATGTGCGCGGACGGCGTCGCGGGTGTGCTGCTGTGGCCTGCGCTCGGCAACACGACCCAGCGCGCCCTGAGAGACCCGCAATGCACCATCCCCGCCGTGCTGATGGATCGCCCCATCCCCGGCCTGACGCTGCCGTGCGTTTCCAGCAACAACCATCGCGGCGGGCTGCAAGCGATGCATCACCTTCTGGAGCTAGGCCACACGCGGATCGCATTCCTCACCACGCCCCACCTCGACCTGTGGACCATCGCCGAACGCTATCGCGCCTATGAGGACGCCATGCGCAGCAGCGGGTTAGAGCCGCTGGAGCCGATCATCATCGGCTCGCGCGAGGAGTTCAAGGTCTACGCCGAGCATATGTCGTACTTGCAGGCGTACCACGACGAGATCGAAGCCGTCGCGGACCTGCTGAGCGCCCCGGACCGGCCCACGGCGATCTTCGCAATGAACGACCTGATGGCGTTCATCGTCATCCGGGCGGCGGCGCTGGCGGGCGTGCGCGTACCCGACGAGCTATCGATCGTCGGCTTCGACAACCTCGCGCTGGCGGAACATATCGACCCACCGCTGACAACCGTCGCGCAAGACCCGATGAGCATCGGGAAGGAAGCCGCGCGTCGCCTACTGGCCCTGATCGAAGGCGAGCCGGCGCAGGACATCTGGACGCTGCTTCCTACCCAGCTTGTCATTCGCAATTCGACGGCTCCCGCAGGGGGAAAGGAGGATGCAACCGGCGCAGTAATTCCAGTATCAACCGAGACGGCAGTTGGGAAGTCATCCGAGCAGGAGCACGTGTAACGCTCGCTGGATAGCGTTACGCTGCGCGACAGGTATGCGCCTTTTGCGGCGCCCGACCTTAGAGTTGCTTACGGAAAGGACAAAAGAAACCCATGTCTAGATCTCGACTTGTGCTCACTGTCTTGCTGGCGCTCAGTCTGGCATTCGGCGCGCTTGGCGTCGCCGCCCCCGCCCTGGCGCAAGACGGCCCCGCTACACTGACCATCACGTGCCGCTGCGTGGCAGGCGGTGTCAACAATAACCTGGTTGTCTGGCTGACGACCTACGTCATCCCGACCTTTGAAGAGGCCATGGCCGACCAAGGCCAAGAGGTCACCGTCGAGCTGGTCGAGTTCGGCGGAAGCGATGAGCAGTTGAAGGAACAGTACGCGCTCGACCTGAGCGTCGGCAGCGGCTACGACATCATGGCGTTCGACGGCTTCTGGGTGCCGGAATTCGTCGGCGCGGGCCTGCTGCAACCGCTTGAGGAAGTCGTCGGCCCTGAGGTGAATGACTGGGAAGGCTGGGACCACATCAGCCCCGGTATTCAAGCGCTCCTGAGCTATCAGGGCGAGGTCTTCGGCATCCCGAGCGGCACGGACGTGCGCCAGATCTTCTACCGCATCGACCTGTTCGAGCAGGCGGGGATCGAAGTACCCTGGCAGCCGACCTCGTGGGAAGAGATTCTTGAGGCCGCGCGTGCTCTGAAGGAAGCTGGCGTGCCGATCCCGATCCAGATCAACGCCGGAACGCCAATGGGCGAAGCCACGACGATGCAGGGCTACTTCATGGCGTTGCTTGGCGCGGGCCACCACATGTACGACTTCGAGCAGAACAAGTGGATCGTCAGCAGCCCGGCCATCCTCGACACGCTCAACTTCTACAAGACCATCTACGTCGATGAGGAACTCGGCGACGCCCGCATGCAGCTTCTGCAGGATGGCCGCAACCGCTCGTTCCTCGAGTTCCGCGATGGAAACATCGCTATGCTGGTCGAGGGCGACTTCTTCTGGCGGTCAGTCCTCGCACCCGGCACGGAAACTTCGCTCGAAAACCGGGACGAGCTGGTAGGCTGGGCGATGATGCCCGCCAAGGAGCCCGGCGCAGGCTACAACGGGCAGGACTTCGTGACGATCTCCGGCGGCACCGGCTGGGTCATCAACCCCAACACCGAGTTCCCGGATCTCGCGTGGGCGCTGCTGTCGTACATGGCGAGCCGGGATGCGGCGCGCGCGTTTGAGCTGATCCAGCCTCGCATCAGCTTCCGCGATGACGTGGCAGTGGCGGGCGACACGGTGATGACCGCGATGGCCGAGGCGTTGTTGCCTGTTACGACGGTCCGCCCGATGCTGCCTGAGTATCCGCAGATCTCGATCGAGGCGCAGCTTATGACCGAGCGGGTCATCTCCGGCGAAATGACTCCGGAAGAGGCCATGCAGGCGTACGACGACGCGGTCACGGAGCTGGTGGGCGAAGAGAACGTCATTCGCATCCCGATCGAGTAGTCTCGCCCGACGCGTGGAACAATGGGCCAGGCTCCGAGCGAGTCTGGCCCTTACCTCATGAGAGGGCATTGTGGAACGTAGAGCGATTTTTTCAGCGAAGGTCGGGCTTTTGTTTCTGCTGCCCGCACTGATCTTCGTCGCTGTCTTTCTACTGTACCCCTTCGTGCGCGTGTTTGTCCTCAGCTTCACGAACCAGACGCTGCTGGGCGCCACCGCTCCTAATCCGGACTGGGTCGGGCTGGACAACTACAAGCGCCTGTTCGACCTCGACCGGTGGATGCGCCGGGGCGAGTTTGGCAGCGCGCTGATGATCACCGCGCGTTTCGTGGCAGGGTCGGCGCTGATCGGGCAGGTCGGGCTTGGGCTGCTGATTGCGTGGGCGTTTTACCGGAAGAAGGGGTTCCTGCGCGAAGCAGTTTACACGCTGGTCATTCTGGCGTGGATCATCCCCGAAACGGTCGTCGCGTTCACCTGGGTCGCCTACCTCGACTGGGAATTCGGCACGCTCAACACCATCCTCGATGCAGTCGGCCTCGGCAGGCCAGACTGGCTGTTCGACTATCCGCTGGAGTCGATCATTCTGTTTAACTCCTGGCGCGGGGCGGCGTTTTCGATGCTGCTGTTTTCGTCTGCGCTGGAGACGATCCCGCCGTCCTACATTGAAACGGCTGAGGTCGCCGGGGCGAACGCGTGGCAGAAGTTCCGCGATATCTTCTTCCCGCTGCTGCGCGGTCACATCCTGACTGACCTGATCCTGATCACGCTGTGGACCTTCAACGTGTTTACGCCCTACCTGCTGACCGGTGGCGGCCCCACCCGCCGCACCGAACTGGTGTCGATCTACACTTATCGCACCGCTTTTCAGGGCACGCACGAATTTGGCAAGGGTGGCGCGATCGCGGTGGTGATGATGCTGATCAACTTCGCGCTCGCCATCATATACCTGTTGATGATCCGCCGCCGGAGGGTTGAAGCATGAACCGCTACCAGCTTCGCAAGGCGGTCTCACGCGGGCTGCTGCTGGTGTTCTCGATCATCATTGGCGCGTTCTTCGCCCTGCCGCTCCTCTGGCTGCTGACCGCCCCATTCAGCACCCAGGCGAACCTGTCCGTCACCATCCCGGAGCAGTTCTCGCTGGCGAACTTCAAGACGGTGTTCAACAACCGGTTCGCGATCCGCGCCCTCGCGGTCAACAACATGATTATTGGTGGCGGCGTGATGATCCTGGTCGCATCGATCGCCACGCTGGCGTCGTATGGGCTGTCGCGCACGCGCGTCCCTGGCCGGAACGTCCTGGTGTACGTCCTAATCCTGTTCTCGTCAGTCGTCAGCGGCACGGCGGCGATGGTCCCGCTGTTTCTGCTGATCTTCAACCTCGGGCTGATCGACACTTATCTCGGCGTGATCCTGGTAATCACCGGCGGGCTGTTGCCGTCCGCGATCTTCATCATGCGCGACTTTGTCGACTCGATCCCGCGCTCGTATGAAGAGGCGGCGCTGGTTGCGGGCGCGTCGTCGTTTCGCATGTTCCGCGACGTGGCGTTTCCGCTGGTGCGGCCGGGGGTGATGGTCGTCGCGATCTGGGCGTTTGTCAACGCGTGGGGCGCGTTCCTGATCCCATCGGTTCTGCTCCGCAGCCCGGAGCACATGCCCGCCTCGATTGCGTTCTACTCGTTCTACACCGAGGCCGGAACGCCGAACATCACGCTGCTGTCGGCGTACGCCTTCCTGTACACCATTCCGGTGTTGTTGCTATACCTGATCGTCAACTGGCGCTTTGGCTTCCGCTTCTTCGGCGGCATTAAGAGCTGATTGGACTGGTTCCGAATGAGTCAAATTACGTTTGATCATGTGGTGAAACGCTTCGGGAGCGTCGTCGCCGTCAACGATGTGAGCCTGACCATTGGCGAGGGCGAGTTTGTCGCGCTGCTCGGCCCGTCTGGCTGCGGCAAGACCACGACGCTCCGCCTGATCGCGGGACTGGAGATCGCGGATTCGGGGCGCATCACCATCGGTGGCCGCGACGTTACCTACCTGCCGCCTGCCGCGCGCGACGTCGCGATGGTCTTTCAGGACTATGCGCTCTACCCGCACATGACGATCCTCGAAAACATCGGCTACCCGCTCAAGGTGCGCGGCGTCAACAAACGGGAGCGGGCGCAGCGCGTGACCGAAGTTGCCCGCGAATTGCAGATCGCAGACCTGCTGGAGCGCCGCCCGTCGCAGCTTTCCGGCGGCCAGCAACAGCGTGCGTCGGTGGCGCGCGCGGTGGTACATCAGGCGGTCGCGTTCCTGTTTGACGAGCCGCTCTCAAATCTCGACGCGCAGCTTCGGCTTGAGGCGCGCGCGTTCCTCAAGCACCTGCAAAACGAGCTTGGCGCGACTTCGGTCTACGTCACGCACGACCAAGCCGAGGCGATGGCGCTGGCGGACCGGATCGTCGTCATGCGGCTCGGCAAGATCATGCAGATCGGCGCGCCGCTGGACGTCTATCGCAACCCGGCGAACACGTTCGTCGCCTCGTTTATCGGCAGCCCGCCGATGAACCTGCTTGGCGGGAAGGCGCTGGTCAACCAGGGGCAATTCGTGGCCGAGGACGGCGAGACGGTGATCGACGTGCGCCGCGTGTATGAGCGGCTGTCCCGCCCGCCGCAGGAAAACGAATCGATCACGCTTGGCATCCGCCCAGAGCACATCACGATCCACACCGAGCCGCACCCGTTCGCCATCCCCGGCCAGTTGTACGTCGTGCAGCCGATGGGCGGCGAAACGCTGGTCAACGTGCGTGTGGGGCCGAAGCTGCTCACTGTGCGCCTGTTCCAGGACGAACCGCCTTCCCTGCCGGATCGCGTCTGGCTGGAACCGGCGCTGGAGTGGAGTTTCGTGTACGGCGCGGATGGAAACCGCTTGCAATGACCGGCTCGCCTGAAGTGATTGAACGCGTGCTGGAAGGATGGGTCCCCGCCTCACAGGCCGGGACTTATTACCCTGTGCCGTTTGAGATGCCGCCGGACGTAGTGCGGCTGGATGTCACGTACGCTTACAGCAATCCCATCGGCTCGGACCCGCACCTGACCGGCGGCAACACCATCGACATCGGCATCTTTGACGAGCGCGGCGCTGACTTCCTGACCGACGGTTTTCGCGGCTGGAGCGGCAGCGCCCGCTCGGAGTTTTTCATCACGCCGGATGCTGCGACCCCCGCATACCTGGCGGGCCCGCTCCACCCCGGCACGTGGCATATCCTGCTCGGGCTGTACAAGATCGCGCCGGACGGGTGCCAGTATCGCGTGACGCTGCGCTTCACCCGCGAGACGGATACCGCCGCCGAAGCGGTCGACCCGCCCCGCCTGCGCCTCAGCAGCGAGCCCGCGCCGATCGCCCGGCGCGAGGATGGCTGGTATCGCGGGGAGCTACACTGTCACACGCAGCACAGCGACGGCGACAGTACGGTCGAGGACGTGATCGCGGCGGCGCTAGCGCTGGGGCTGGACTTCCTGGCGATCACTGACCACAACTCGCTCAGCCACCTGCAGGCGCTCGCGGCGCTCGGCCCACAGCCGATCGCGCTGATCCCCGGTTTTGAGGTCACCACGTACAAGGGCCACTGGAACGTCTGGGGCGCGTCCGACTGGATCGACTTCCGCACGCTGACCACGCCCGCGCTCAACGCCGCGATCGAGCAGGCCGCCCAGCGCGGCTATCTGGTGTCGTGCAACCACCCGCGCACCTACGGCCCGCCGTGGGAGCTGGCCGACTCGCACGGGTATCACTGCGTCGAGGTCTGGAACGGCCCGTGGGTGCTGTTCAACTCCGAAGCACTGGCGTTCTGGGAAGCGCGTCTGCGCGAGGGTGAGCGGCTTGTCGCGGTAGGCGGCAGCGACGCCCACCGGCTGCGCAGCGGCCCCGGCGAGATCGTACGCATAGGCACGCCGACCACCTGGATCTACTGTCCGGACCCGCCTTCCCCGGCCGCGCTGCTGAGCGGTCTGCGCGCCGGGCACGCGACGATCAGCGCTCGCCCCGAGGGGCCGCGCCTGATCCTTCGCAGCGGTGATGCGCTGATGGGCGACACGATCGCCCGCCCGGCGGATGGCGCGGTCCCGATCGCGCTGGACGTTCGCAGCGGCGATGGCCTGACGTTGCAGGTGCTCACCGCGCAGGGCTGCGCCGTCGAGCAGACCGTGCACGGCGACGACGAGCGGCTCGACCTGACGATCGACGCCGGGCCGTCGCCCTACATCCGCGCGCAGCTTGTCGAAATTGAAGGCAACACGCAGGAACTGCGCGCCTTAACCAATCCGTTGTATCTAAAGTGAGTCGCTATGGCTGAGTCGCCTCTCACCCTGACGGTCGTATCACACACCCACTGGGACCGCGAGTGGTATCGCACCTTTCAGGATTTTCGCCTGCGCCTGGTGCGGTTGATCGATGACGTCCTCACGATCCTCGACACAGATCCCACTTATCACAGCTTTCTACTGGACGGGCAGACGATCATCCTCGAGGACTATCTCGAAATGCGCCCCGAGCGCGAAGCCGATCTGCGCCGCCTGATCGCTGAGGGCCGCCTGCTGATCGGGCCGTGGCACATCCTGCCAGACGAATTTCTCGTCGGGCCCGAGTCGACCGTCCGCAACCTGATGCTCGGCGCGCGAGTGTGCGCCGATTTCGGCGCACGGATGCCGGTCGGCTACACGCCGGACCCGTTCGGACACATCAGCCAGCTTCCGCAGATCCTGGCGGGCGCGGGGATTCGCGTCGCGGTCTTCCGGCGTGGGCTATCCGAGGAGCCGCTTGAGCTCTGGTGGGATGCGCCGGACGGCACGCGCGTCCTGGCGCTTTACCTGCGCGAAGGGTACGACAACTTCCAGTGGGTGCCGACCGATCCAGATGCGTTCCTCGCGTTGGTCGAGCGGCAAATCGAGCGGATGGCGCCTCACACGCGCAGCGGTCACCTGCTTCTGCTCAATGGGACCGACCACATGCCGCCACAGCCGGAGCTTCCCGCCCTGATCCGCGAGGCGAACGCACGGCTGGCGGGGCACGCGGTGCTCCGTCACGGGACGCTGCCGCAGTTCGCAGACGCCGTTCAGCAAGCGATCGCCTCGCACGACGATCTGCCAGTCGTGTACGGGGAGTTGTGCTCCCCGCGCCGCCATCACCGGCTGCCGGGCGTGCTGTCCGCGCGGATGTGGATCAAGCAGCGCAACCACGCCTGCGAGACGCTTCTCACCCGCTACGCCGAGCCGCTGAGCGCCCTCAGTCGTGCGCTGACCGGAAAAGACCGGCGCGGCGAGGTCTGGCGCGCGTGGCGCACGCTGATCGAGAACCACCCGCACGACTCAATCTGTGGCTGCTCGATCGATCAGGTCCACGAAGAGATGCGCACCCGCTTCGACTGGGCGGAGCAGATCGCGAGCGGTGTGATTGACGAGTGCTTGCAGACGTTGGGCGCGCAAATCGACGCGGCGTCGCTCCCCACGCCACAGCCGGAGCAGGATACGCCCGACTTCGCGGTGACCGCCGTGCCGGGTGATCTGGCGATCATCGTCTTCAATCCCACGCCCGGCGCTCGCGGCGAGACGGTCGCGGTCGAAGTGCCGTGGCAGCCGCCGGATCGCCGCCCTGTGGTGCTGGACGCGAACGGCGACGCCCTGCTCTGCACGTGGGAAGACGCCGCCGATCCTCTGCTGGAGACGCGCACGCTCGACGCGGCGGGCTTTGAGGCGTTGTTGCGAGCGATAGAAGTGGGTGCGTACCGCTCCCGCCTGATCCGCGACGTGCGCGTGTGGCTCGACGGTGACGAGGCGCGCGCCGAGATCGTGCTGACCGAGTCGCATCCCCGCGACGCGAACGGGCTGTTCCGGCTGGCACGCGACCTGCGCGCCCGGATTGCGGAGCGGCCGATCGAGCAGTGCGCGCTGACGACCTATTTCGCGGTGCGCCGCACGCTGACGTTCCACGCGCCTGACGTGCCTGGCGTGGGCTACCGCGCTTTCCGCCTGGGGCACGCGCCCAGCGAGCCCACGCCAACCCCCGCCCCTACAGGGACACAAGACAACTGGGTCGAAAATGAGTTTCTGCGGCTGGAAGTCGATCCCCACACCGGCACGCTGACCGTCATCGACAAGGCGACCGGACAGCGCTTCGCCGGGCTGAACCGGCTGTTGGATGGCGGCGACCGGGGCGACGAGTACAACTATTGCCCGCCAGAGCGTGACAGCCTGGTGACGCTCCCCGCGCTGCCGCCCCGGATCGAGCGCGGCGACGACTATCTGCGCGTTCGCCTCATGTACCGGCTGCCGGTCGGGCTGACTGACGATCGCGCCGCACGCTCAGTCGACACGGTCGATCTGCCGGTCGAGGTGACCGCTCGCCTGCCGCGCGGCACGAGCCGCGTCGATATCCACACCGAGCTTGAGAACCGGGCGCGCGATCACCGGCTGCGCGTCGTGTTCCCGACTGGGATCGCTACGCACACGGCGATCGTGGATGGGCACTTCGACCGCCTGCGGCGCGGCCCGCTGCCCGTTGAGGACACAACCGGCTGGGTGGAGCAGCCGCAGCCGACCAACGCCATGCGCGCGTTTGTCGCCGTCGAAGGGGCGAGCGGCGGGCTGATGATCGCCGCGCGCGGGCTGCCAGAATACGAGCTACTCCGCGAGAATTCCAGTGGCACCGCGATCGCGCTGACATTGTTGCGCTGCGTGGGCTGGCTCTCGCGCGATGATTTCGCCTGCCGCGTGGGACAGGCAGGGCCGGAGCTTCCGACGCCAGGCGCGCAGTGTCTCGGCCCGGCATCGTTTGACTACAGCGTGATCCCATTCGGCTCCGGCGAGCTAGACGCAGCCGCCACACAAGCCTACGCCTTTGAGGCACCGCTGCGCGCGGCGCTGTGCGTGCCCGGCGCGGGGACGCTGCCGCCTCAAGGTGAATGGGTGACGCTCGAACCGGCCGCGCTGGTGCTGAGCGCGATCAAACCAGCGGACGATGGTGACGGGCTGATCGTGCGCTTCTACAACAGCAGCGAGCAGCCGCAGACTGCCCGCGTGACGTTCGGCTTCCCGGTCGCGACGATGCAGCCGGTGAACCTGCTCGAAGAACCGGAAGGTGCTGCACTCGACGTGAGCGAGGACGGACGTGTCACGCTCGACGTGCCGCCCAAGCGTATCGTAACGTGGCGCGTGCTTCCGCCCCGCTAACCACCGCAACAAAAAACAGGGAGTAGGGAATTGGCTCCCTACTCCCTACTCCCTACTCCCTATTCCCTACTCCCCTTCTCCGCCCTTCGCTATCCGTTCCGGGCGTACTCAATGACGTCGCTGAGCGGAGCGGTCGCCAGCCCGATCACACGATCGGCCCCGGCGTAGTACACCCACACGTCTTCGCCCACGACGATGTTCGTGCAGCTAAACAGCGCATACGGCACGTCGCCCTTGATCTCCCACGTTTCTTCCGGCTCAAAGATGAACCCGGCCGGACGGTTGATCACCTTTGTAGGATCGTCGAGGTCCAGCAGCGCGACCGAATGCCGGTACACGTGGTCCTGATTGTACCCGTGATAGAATAGCAGCCAGCCGTGCTCGGTCTTCAGCGGGACGCCGTTAGCGCCGATGCGCTTGTTATCCCAGTTGTCGCCGGGGCGCGGCGCCATGATGCTCTGATGATCGGTCCACGTCCGCAGGTCGTCGCTGTACGCGATCCAGATATCAGGCGGGCGGCGGTGCAGCGCGACATAACGCCCGCCGAACTTCTCGGGGAAGATGACGTGATCCTTGTTCTCGCCGCGCTCCAGCGGGCCGATGTCTTCCCAGGTGATCAGGTTTTCGGAGCGCGCGATCATTGGGAAATACTGGCTGTTATTGACGGTGCGCGTCCCATAGGCGGTGTACGTCATGTAGAACACGCCATCGAGCGGCGTCACGCGCGGATCCTCGACGCCGCGCCGGTCGTCTTCGCCCATGTGCGGCGCCAGCACCGGCTCGGTCAAGCGGTTCCAGTGCAGCCCGTCGGCGCTGACCGCGTACCCGATTGACGACACATAATCCACGCCCTGCGCCCGATACCACATATGAAACAGCCCGTTGTGCTGGATCACAGCCGGGTTAAACACGTTGAGCGCTTCCCAACGATGCATCGGGTTCGGGTACATCAGCGGGCTTTGCGGATGCCGCTTCAGCTTCAGTTCCATGCGGGGCTTCTCCTGCCGGAAACAGCCGCGCCCATCCACCTGCGCGCGGCGCAATCGACACGCCGCAGAGCATAACAAGGAAAGCGTTCCCTCACAACGCGACCGGTGCCAAAAGTGGCGTAATTTCTGCGATACTCGACAATTGAGCACGTAATGGATCACGCTGGGAAACCGTAGTCAAACCGGCGGAAGCGCGGCAGTTCCGGGCCCGGCGACGGCACTACTATGAGGAAGCCGAACCGATTTAGCTCAGGAGAAACGTCTATGAAGCGCACACCCTGGTTTACTTTAATCCTTGCGCTGCTCGCCGTCGCAACGTTGAGCGTACCTGTCGCGGCGGCGCAAACGGGCACGGTCCCGCTGCTCGGCGGGATCCGCGATGGAAGCGTATACCTGTTCGGCGCGGCGGGGACCGAGCCGGTGCAGGTCTTCCAGGGCGGCGACATGGCGTTCCCCACGCAACTCAAGTGGACGCCTGACGGCCAGCACCTGCTGTTTCTGGCGACTGCGCCTGGTGCGGCTGGCTATCAGTTGATGATGGCCAACGCAGCGGGCGGACAGGCGCAGCCGATCGCAGACAACCTGCTCTATATGCCGGTCGGGTTCCTGCCGGATGGCCGCGTGGTCTACCTCACGCCGGGCGAGATCGGTCCAGCGCAGGACGAATCCATGCTGCCGCAGATGTCAGTCAGCGTGTACGCTCAACCGCTTCAGGCGGGCGTCGAGCCGGAGTTGATCGCGGACATCCCGTTTGGGACCGGCTGCGGCGGCGGATCGCCCTTCCCCATGGACGCGATCTACAGCATGGATGCCGGGTTCATGGGCAACGAGCTGATCCTGCAAATGACCGCCCAGGGCCTGCTGCACAGCGTAAGCTGCCAGGGCGCAGGGCTGGCGCTGCTCGACCTGGAAACGGGCGAGACGACCGGCCTCGGCGCAGGGCTGGCGCGTGTTGCGATGGCGCCGGATGGGATGCGCTTCGCCGCACTGAACTACCTGCAATTCCCCGTCCAGGCTGAACTAGTAACGGTCGATCTGGCGACGCTTGAGGTCACGCCAATCGCCACTAGTCAGACGCCCGACCAGCTTGCGTGGGGCGCGGATGGCGCGATCTACTACAGCGTGCGGGAGCAGCTTCCCGAGCCGCTGGCAGTGGACCCAGTGCAGATGCAGGCGATGGTCGATGCCGGGCGGCTCGGCCCCGACTCGCAGGTGCCGCGCTATCGCGTCGCGCTCTATCGGCTCGATCCGTCCAGCGGGCAGGAAACGCTGCTCTACGAAACCGATACGGCCTGGGCGATCGGGCGCATCTTCACGACCGCCGACTCGGTGTATTTCAGTCTGATCCCCGGCGCGCAGGTATGGATCGAGGGCCTGCTTACAAACCCGGTCGACATGCAGACACGCGAAGGGTTCATGGCAGAGCAAAGCATGGTCGCGCCGACGCTGCATCGCATACCGCTGACCGGCAGCCCGGCGGAGCCGGTGGTTGAGAACATCATCGCCGCCATCCCGCAGCCCGCCGCACAGTAAGGCACACATCCCCGGAATCACAACGGGCCGGAACGATGAACGTTCCGGCCCGTTTTCTTTGGCTGCAATGCCGCGCTAGATGACCCGCACCGGCGTGCCGACTTCGGCCCAGTTGAAGAACCACTCCGCCTCGCTGACTGGCAGATTGACGCAACCGTGGCTCATCGGGCGGCCGAAGCTGTTGTGCCAGTACGTCCCGTGAATGCCGTATCCCTGGAAGAAGTACATCGTGTACGGCACCTGCGGCAGGAAGTAGTCTGGCCCACGCATGTCGTCCGCGACGTACTTCACATAGATCCGATAGTCGCCCAGAACGGTCGGCGTGTCCGGCAGGCCGGTCGAGACGAGATGCGAGCGGACCAACTGCCCGTTCTCGTAGGCGTAGATGCGCTGATCGCGCGTCGAGACGAGGATCGACTTGCCCGTGTTCGTCGGCGCCGGGGGAGCAGTCGCGGCGTCCGGCTGGTGGAGGCCCGCCGCCGGGATGATCAGCTCCTGCCCGACATACAGCAGGTCCGGATTCGCCAGGTCGTTCAGCTCCACGATCGACTGCATATCGACCCCGTACAGCATCGCGATCAGCCCGAGCTCCTGCCCGCGCTCGACCACGTGCGCGGTCGTCTCGCCGGTGTACTCGACCGCAGCGGGCTCCGGCTCCGGCGGCTCGACCTCGATCATCGGCAGTTCGAGGCGGCCATCCGCTAACTCGCCCTGCAGATTCTCGTACAGGCGGTTGAGCAGCACCGGCACGTCGAGCGCGCGGCCCATCTGCGGCTCATCACCGGCAACCGGCGCGATGTTCGTCTGCTCGCTGAGCGCGATCAACGCCTGCTCGGTCTTGCTGAGATCGACCGTATACCACGGCGCAATCTCGCTGCCGGACGCCGCGTTTCGCGCCGCCGCGAACGTCGCGGGAACGTCCACCTGCACGCCCAGATCGCCGAGCGTCAGGGACCATTCTCGGCTGCCATCCACCAGCGTGACCGGACGCGCCGCCCAGTTCTCGCTGAGCAACCGCTGCTCGGCCCGCTCGACATCCTGCCCCCCGATCGCCACGCCGCCGACCGTCACCCCGGCCGCGATCGTCTCGCCACCAGCCAGCAGGTACGCAGCCAGCGCGAACACCATCAGCACGACCGCCATCGCGATCGCCGTCAGCCCACCAGCCAGCAGCCAGGGCGTGGGACGGCGACGCGGGCGCGGTCGTGGCGCGGCCCGGCGCGGATCGGGTTGTGGGTAGGGCGGTTGCGGTCGCGGAATAACCGGCTGCGCGTACATCGACATCGTTTGCCCCTTATTCGGGCGCTTGCCCGCCTTATTGGCTCACCGCTAACGGTCGAATTTCGAACATCTGCGTGAATTTTATCATGCGCGCCCCGGCCGCGTATGACGCCCGGCGCGTGCAAACCCTGCGCTCCCCCTACGCCCGCGCCCCGCTGCCGGATGTGATAAGCTCTACTCAAGAATCGCTCATACAGACAGGACAGGAAGCGGATGAAATCGCGGAACGAGATCTCGGCGGGCGGCGTGGTCTACCGGCGTGGACCTGGCGGGATCGAGATCATCATCGGCAAGGCGTCGAGCTATCAACGCTGGGTGCTGCCGAAGGGGCTGGTCAACCCCGGCGAGAGCTATGAGGAAACGGCCGTGCGCGAGGTGGAAGAAGAAGCGGGTGTGAAGGTGCGCTTGATCGCGCCGCTTGGCGAGCCGGAGCGGTACATCTACACGGCGCGCGGCGTGCGCGTGTTCAAGGAAGTCTATTACTACCTGATGGAATACGTCGAGGGCAGCGAGCAGGATCATGACAAAGAGATGGACGAGGTCCGCTGGGTGCCGATCGACGAGGCGCTGAGCCTGCTCGCTTACGAGGGCGCGCGGAACGTCGTCCGGCGGGCACAGGCGGCGCTCGCTGAGCAGGCGGGCGGCTGATCGCGCTGCTCGCCCGCACCATATCAGGAACGCCAAAAGATACGGCCCGGCGCTGAGGCCGGGCCGTGTGCGTCACCTGCGAAGCTGGTACTCGTAATACACGCCCCCCTCGCCGGAGCCGCGCCCGTAGTAGTGCCACTGCGGGAAGTTGAAGTCCGCCGTGACCGAGCGCGGGAGTAGCAACACCGCCTGCAGGAACGAGCGCAGGTCGTGCACGCCGTAGATGTTGACGTTGACGCCCCACTGCTCCATCCGGTCGAAGAACTCGGCACGTGCTCGGCTGCGCCAGTCGAGCGAAAAGCGATTCATGCCCCACGTGCAGAACATGTCGATGATCTCGTGCGTCTTCTCCGGCGCGCTGACCACCAGCGGCTCCAGAAAACCAACCGGCGCCTGCACGATCGCGCCGGGATGCGCTTGGGCCAGACGCCGGAAGCCTTCCTCACCAAGCTGCTGCACATAGCCGTTCAGCCACAGCCGGTCGTCGGTGAAACCATGCCGCTTGACCAGCTCCAGCGACGGCTCGATCAGCTCCGGCCCGGCCTTAAGGTCCAACTTGACCTTCTTGCCCGCTGCCGCAAGCTCGCCCAGCAGGTCATCGAGCCGCAAGTAACCGTCCCCCTCGTCGTCATAAGGGGTGGCGTTCTCGTCGTGATGCAACACCAGATCGTCGGTCTGCGGATCGTAGTGGATATCGCACTCGCCCCAGGGGATGTCTGACGCGAGAAACTGGCGCAGGTTCGCCTCGTCGTTGATGCCGTGCCAGACCAGTTCCACCTCAGCCGGCAGCGTGCGCCGCGAGGCGAGCGCCGTCAGGTCGTAGTCGTCGCCGGACACCGCTTCCTGCGGCAGCAGCGAGCCTTGCGTCTCGTAGATCGTCCGCGCGTGGAGCAGCAGAATCTCTCGCGCCGAGCTCAGCGCCCCGATTGCACGCAGGTTTTCCGGCTCGTTGTCGATCACCGCGACCACGCGATAGCCTCGCGCCTGAAATTCGATCACGCCGCTGACCTTCGCATCCGGCACGCGTTGCTGCCAGTCGTAGGGATTCATGTGCAGCAGATCGTCGCGGAATGCGACCCGGTGCGGCGCGCCAAGCATGTTCAGCGAGGCGAGCGTCTCGGCGCGGATCGATTCCGGCCGCCCGGTGTTTAACCCGACGACACATCCAGGCTGATTCTGGATCCAGCGAATGACGTCGAACACACCCTCATACGGCTGGTGCGAGCGCAACACCGCCTCGCGCGTCCAGCGATTCGCCTTGTACCAGTCGATGATCGCCGGCTGGTCCTCTGGGGCAATGTTCAGATCCGCCAGCAGCCGCGTGACGTGGTCTTCGTGGACTGTGATGTCAGTTGGCTGGAGCTTGTCGAAGAAGTGCGTGCCGTGCGCGGCATCGTATGCCTGAAGCGTGTGATACACCATGTAGCGCATGTCGAGGATCGTACCATCGACATCGAACAAGACCATCAGCCGGTCATTCGGATACCGGCGACGAGTAGTGCGAAGGTGGGCAGACAGCGCTGCCATCCAATCCTTCATACATTTCCGCGTGCGGCCCAAACTGCTGCCGCACGCCTGCCTCCTTTCACTGGCGATGTTTCGCTCCAACCCCGAACCCGATTTATAATTCACGCGGACTGATTCGCCCGCGTATGATAAGGCCCTCTGTGCCAGGATACAAATGATCACTGAGCCAACGGTTGACCACTTGCTGACTGCTGAACCCAGTGGCGAGGACCGTTCCCTCGCCGCGCGCGCCGCTCCTCTCTTGATGTTTGATACATACGAGCCGTTTTTGCCGCAAGCGGTGGGATACACCGTCTTCCGCGCCGATGGCCCGTCGCCCTCGTTCCCGCGCCAGATCACGCTGAACGGCCCCGACCGGACCGGCGTTACGACGGTAGTCGAGTACGCGATCTGGTGGGACTGGGATATCGGCCACCTCTATGAATTGGAACACGCTTGGGTGTATCTCGATGCGGCGGAAAATGTGATCGAGGCTGAGGCAAGCTGGCACGGTGGCTATCACGTGATGCGTGAAAAGCGCACGATCCCTATGCGCGACGGGCATGTGCAGTTGCTGTCTGAGCCAGGGAAGCACGCGTTTGCGCCGGACGCGGCGTGGTTCGAGACGCGCCGCGCCGAAACCTGCAACGAGTGCGCGAGGCCCGGCCAGGGGGGTGTGTGGATCACGCCACTGTTCGAGACGCATATTCACGATAAATCCCCGGCGGCGGACCTCGCCGTGCAAGCACACCTCGCGCGGTCGGCGTTTACGCCCAGCTTTGAGTTCACGCAGACGTTTCAAATCTGCGAGAGTCACCTGATCGCCTGGCCGCGCCTCTACGAATGGATCCCGCGCCGCGTCGCCTGGTGGGTGCAGACGCTTAGCGCGGAACCCGATTATTTCGCGAACCGCTAATCGCTCATCGCTAACCGCTTGCTTTCACGTCCAGAGCAGCGATTGCTGCGTCTGTGCGTCAAAAAACTGGACCTTCTGCGTGTCGAGCCGCAGCCCGATCGTGTCTCCGGCGCGGAGCTTCAACTTCGGATCGGCCAGCACGTGCAGCCGCGTGTGCGCGTCCAGCTCCACGTCGATCAGGTCGTCGCGCCCTAGCGGTTCGACCACGAACACCTGCCCGCGCACCTCGCCATCCGGGTCGACCGTGATATCTTCCGGGCGAATCCCCATCACCACGCGGCCGGTATGCGCGGCGGCGCGTTCGCCTCGATCCTTCGGCAGCGCGACCCGCAGCGCATGATTGCAGGCGTAATATTCGGCGCCGTGCGTTTCGATCTCGACGTCCACGAAGTTCATCGGCGGGTTGCCGACAAAGCCCGCGATAAACTGCGTTTTTGGACGGTCATAGAGGTCGTCGGGCGTGTCGAACGCTTGCAGCTTCCCGTTCTGCATCACGGCGATGCGGTCGGCCATCGTCATCGCCTCGACCTGGTCGTGCGTGACGTAGATCGCGGTGATGCCCAGTTCCTTCTGCAGATGCTTGATCTCGGCGCGCATCACCAGACGCAGCCGCGCGTCGAGGTTGCTCAGCGGCTCGTCAAACAGCAACACGTCCGGCTGTTTAACCAGCGCGCGCCCCAGCGCGACACGTTGTTGCTGGCCGCCGGAAAGCTGCCCCGGCCGCCGGTCGAGCAGGTCGCCAATGCCCATCTTATCCGCGACGGCCTGCACCCGCGCGATTTGCTCCTGTTTCGGGACCTTTTGCAGCTTCAGCGGATACGCGATGTTCCCGAAGACCGTCATGTGCGGATAGAGCGCATAGCTCTGGAAGACCATCCCAATGTTGCGGTCTTTGGGCGCCATCTGGTTCACGATGCGATCCCCGAAGCGGATGATGCCCGCCGTCGGCCGGTAGATGCCCGCGACCATCAAGAGCGTGGTGGTCTTGCCGCAGCCAGACGGGCCGAGGAACGCCACGAACTCTCCGTCCTGAATATCGAGGCTGATGTCGTCCACACCGACAACATTGCCGAACTTCTTGGTCAAGTGTTCAAGCGCGATGCGCATCTGTTGCTACCCCTTTACGAGCTGCCTTTCGTGCCGCCCGCGTAAATATTCAACAGATATTCCTGTGCGAAGATGAAGATGACGAACACCGGCAGCATCTGGAAGAGGCCCACGGCGGCGATCTCGTTCCAGTTCACCGGCGCCGTGTCCGAAGTCAGTTGGTTGATGTACACGGACAGCGTTGCGGTCTTGGTGCCGATGCTGTACGTCTGCGGGATCAGGTAGGCGCCCCATCCCGAAATGAAGGCGAAGATACCAAGCGCCAGCAGCCCTGGCCGGATCTGCGGGAGCAAAATCTCCCAGAACGTCCGCCAGCGGGATGCGCCGTCGATCAGCGCCGATCGCTCGATATCCCAGGGGATGCCGTCGAAAAAGCCCTTCATCAGCCACACGCCGAGCGGTAGCTCGAACGCGACCATCACCAGCGCGATACCGCCGCGCGTGTTGTAGCCAAAGTAGTCCCCGATCACAGGGATCGTGCCGATGTTGCGCAGCACGAAGAAGATCGCGATCAAGAGCGTGACCGCCGGGAAACCGTGCAGGATCAGCGTCAGCGAGAGGAACGTCTTGCGCCCCACGAAGTTCATGCGAGACAGCGCATATCCGGCCATCGACGACACGAGCAGCACGATCGCCATCATCGACACGGCGATCACCGCCGTATTGAGCGTAATCGTCCAGATGCTCGGGTTAGAGCCGGTCGGCTCGCGCGTCAGAAACTCCCAGTTGCGCAACGTCCACCCACCGAAGTTACCCTCGGCGTTAACCGGCATAATCCCTTCCGTGCGGAACGAGAACGTCGCAACCAACAGCCACACATAGCCGAGCACCAGCGGCAGCATGATCAGAATCAGCAGCGCATAAGGCGTCCACCCGCCCGGCCAGAACACCGCGATGACTGCCACTGCCAGCGCCACCAGCAACCCGACCACCAGCGGGATCAGGCTGATCTCCATCGCCGTCGAGACTTCGACCGGGATCTGTTCCTCTTCGCCGTCACGCACCACTCGCAGGCGGATCACGTCGCCCGCCTTCGAGTGGTTAACCGCCGTCGTCAGCTCAGAGAGCGTCACCTCGGCGCGGCGGATTCCGGTGATCAGGTCGCCTGCCTTGATCCCTGCATCGTCGGCCGTGCCGCCCGCGATTACCTCTTCGACCAGGATGCCCTCATCCGTCTGGACCATCGACATTTGCAGCGAGGGCCGCTCGGTAAACGGGCCGATCTGAAATACAAACTGGCCCATCGTCACCAGCACGTACACCAGCGCCCCGGCCAGCAACGCAGCCCCGATCGCACGCAGGCGATTGTACTGCGCCAGCGGTTTCATCTTGATACCGGCCACGGCATACGCCGCGAACGGGGCGATCAACATCAGCAGGTTGCCGATAGCGCGCGTAAACGTCTCATCGACGGTCGTCGTCGAGCCGAACAGTCGCGGCGCGCTGTGGATCAAAGGCTCCAGCACGCGGAACACGATCACGCCAACTTCGAGGACCATCACCGTGACCAGCGCGCTGAAGACCGCCTGGAACACCAGCTCGCCCGTGCTGATCCGCTCAAACGTCTCGGCTTCCGACGAAATCGCCTCGTGTTTGTGGGAAAGCAGCCGCGCAGTCATCACAGCACCTCGATCTTAGGCTCGGCGACAAGCTCGTTGAAGCGGAACACGCGCATATAGAGGATCGCCATTATCACGCCGATCGCGACCAGCACCACCGCGAACGCCGAGCCATAGCCCCATTGTGCGTTGGCAAAATAGGTGTTCAGCGCGCGGTTATAAGCGGTCAGCGACCACACCTCGGTCTGGTACAGGCCGGGCCCGCCGCCGGTGAGCAGCAGGATGTACTCGAACGACGTCAGCAGCGACAGCGTCTGGTAGGTCACCACGAACAGCAGCGGCCAGCGCAACAGCGGCAGGATCACATAGCGAATGCGCTGGAAAACGGATGAGCCGTCCACGAGCGAGGCGTTCAGCAGGTCTTTGGGAATCGACTCGATGGCGGACGTAAAGATGATCATCCCGAACGACGCGCCGATAAACCCGTTCACCAGGATGACAAACACCCAGGGGTCATCCTGATAGTAGTTCACCTCGGGGCGGCCAAGCGCCTGGTTAAACTGGTTGATGATCCCGAACGGCGCGACTGCGATAATGCGCCGCCACATCATCACGTACACCGCCGGAGACGTAATACGCGGCAGGATCCACAGCGCGCGGAAGAAGAACCCCGCCCGCCGATTGATATGCGCTGTCAGCAGCGAGATCACCAGCGCCAGACCAACATTAAAGAATATCAGCGTGCAGAACACGTAAAAGAGCGTGTTGAACAAGATTTTCGGCGCGAATTCGTCGGCAAACATCCGCTCGAAGTTGGCGAGGCCGACGATGTATTTTGGCTCATCGACCACTATGCTGAACGATCCCAGGTCGAGGTCAATGTCCGAGCGCAACATCCCGACGACGTCGGTCGTGAAATTGGTCGTCGAAAGGTTGGTGATGCTCAGGAACAGGATCAACAGCATCGGGATGAAGAAGAACAGGATCACCAGACACCCGGCGGGAGCCAGGAAACCGTAAGCCGTGAGCTGCGCGCGCAGCGTTTGGCGACGGCTCCGTGCGGGTGCGGCCAGGCTGCCCTCAGCGGCGAGAGGGGTCTGTAAGGCGGATTGTGGGGCTGCCATAAACGGGTCACACTCCTATCCGTAGCAGCAACCGTAGCGGCGCCGCCGTACTGCGCGATCGCTCGCGCAGCCGCTTTCAAGGGGAAAAGGCCGGGAGCGCGCGGCTCCCGGCCCGGCTTGCGTCACTCGTAGGAGCGATCCGCCCGACGCATTTAGCGGATCTCGATCCCTTGGACTTCGTTCTGGAGACGATCGACTACCACGTCCAGCGCGGCCTGAGCGTCCAGTTC
>Ga0134097_1000389_pt1 | contig 49174 bp, 48 predicted proteins | sample 8_3taG_FD_94450 | JGI IMG/M metagenome (GOLD analysis project Ga0134097, IMG submission 94450) | Switchgrass degrading microbial communities from high solid loading bioreactors in New Hampshire, USA - 8_30_10_142_A2 metaG | ecosystem: Engineered > Bioreactor > Semi-continuous > Anaerobic >... | reverse complement strand
GCGAGTTGATGAGTGGCGTCATATCATCAGGATCAAACCAATAGACGTTATCGTACTTGGTGACGACAGTAGGATCGTCACCATCGGCCGGTGTGATGGCAAATGGCGCTGATAGCGACAGGAAGTGGAAGAAGCCCTGCCCGCCAACCTTCAGATGCAGGCTGACACCATCGTCGGGATCGCCATCACCATTCCAGTCTTTCCCATTGAAGAACTGGGCGACCTTCAACATCTGCTGCCAGGTTCTCGGCGGAACCGGCATGGGTTCTCCTACCTCGGCCTCGTAGGCGGCTTGCCACTCAGGATCTTCGAGGATATCGCGCCGGTAGTAAAACAGTTGCGCGTCCCCGTCGTTAACCACTCCATACCAGCGATCTTCCCATTTGAGAAGTTGTTGCAGAGGGGCTGCAACCTTTTCCGGTTCCCAAACGGGATAGCCTTCGGCTCCGATGAAATCATCGATCGGAATAATCCACTCATTGCTGATGTAATCACCGTAGAACCACGAGGCATTGATGATCGCATCGTAAGTATTCTGGTTGGTGGCGAAATCGACGGTCAGGGTCGTGAGCATCTGCTCAAACGGGATCTCGATGATTTCCAGTTCGGCGCCAGTTATCGCCTCGAAGGCTTCGCGCCAGAAATAGACCCCACCGGAAATCACGCCGCGTGCTCCACTGCCTAGCACGCCAACAGTTAAAGTTTGGCCTTCGAAGCGATCGCGCGCATCTGGCAAATTGGCCGCTAGCAGAGCTTCCAGGGCCGAGGTGCGCTCTTGATCGTCGATGGCATTCGGAAAGAGCTCTTCCAAAGGTATTCCTTCAAATGGCCCTCCATCTTGTGCGATCACAAGGGGAGTTCCAGCGGGCATAAGGAGGAGCAAGGTCAAGACCACCAAAATAAGTCTTCTCATCGAAATCTTCCTCCTTCGCTATGAATTAGTCTGTAGCTGCTCTTGGAGCAACTCGTTACTTTAGTATAATCAAATGCGATCCAGAGTCAAAGCAAGACGGGGTAGGAGATGTGTACTGGAGGTGGTCGAAACCCTCAGGGAAGCCCAAAATCGCCGCCTCACTGCATGTCAGTCGCCAGAGACAATCAGACAACTCAAACGATCGAGATACATTTGAAATGACCGGCATTAACCGCATAGGGGGCCACGGTCAATGGGAATGGTTTTCGAGCGTGAGTGTGTGATCAGCGAAGTGGTTCCGGAATCGATCTGGAAAAAACTGCTGGTCACAACCAACGCAACTGACATAATAGCGGTGCAGCGGGTGACAACACCCGCTGCATTGCGCATTTGACAAGTTCTCCCTTCGGTCTTGAGGAACTTACACAGCGAGCGCACTACTCGGCTGGTGGCAAGAAGGCCAGAACGCGCGCCGGACTGCCAGACCCTCCTTCAATTGGCCAGCCGCCGACCACCAGGGTTGCCCCGACAGGCGGTAGCTCGTCCAGATTGGCCAGTCCTTCGAGGATCATGCCGTCCGCCTCGTACATGGCAAAGCTAGCGCCAAACTCCTCGTCATTCCCCGGATCGACGCCGTGGGTATCTGTTCCGAGACCGGCAACCCCGCGTTCTGCAATCAGAAACGTCGCCGCTTCGGCGCTGAAGCCTGGCCAGTGGAGCACTCCGTCTGCGTCCTGGTTAATGAACGCTTGCGGATCGTGCCACTTGTCCTGCCAGCCGGTCAGCAAAATCACGACGCTTCCGGCTGCAATCTCGCCATTGGCGGCTTCCCAGGCTGTAACGTCATCTACTGACAGGCGGTAATCGGCGTCTGCGGCAGCCTGCTCGCGGATATCGATCACGACTGCTGGCACAACCAGTTCCTCAGCCGGAATCATCTCCGCGCTGCGTCCCCCTTCGATGAAGGTGTTTGGCGTGCCCCAGTGTGTGCCGCTGTGTTCACCGATAGAAATCCGGTTGATGAAGTAGAAGTCTTCCTCGTATGTCGCCCACGGTTCGATTTCAAAAGCGGGATCTCCCGGCCAGATCGGGATATTGGGGGTAAGCGGTTGGGTGAGGTCGATGACCTGCCATTCCGTGAGCGGAGGAATGTCGGACTGTGCCTCGACATTCGATTGGACCATGAGCGGCAAAGCGACTGCCGCTGTGACGAGGACGACGATTGACCCCAGAACGAAGGTGAAAGCGCGCTTCATGGTCCCTTCTCCTGTTCGAATGGCCCAACGGTTGATTTCAGTGTAGTGGATAATGGAGTAGCCGTGAATTGGTCACATCAAACAGGGGGGCTGGGCAGTCGGCGAACGCTTCGCACGTGTGCATGTCTTGCACCCAACGGCGCGACGGGACTGGCGAATAGCCCCCGGAACGTTAGCGGCTCGCTATAGAGTGTTGTTGGATGACTGTTTAAACACTATACTGAGAGAAAATATAAGTGAGCCTGTGGTGTGCCGTGACTCTCCGAAACAGGCTGGGCCTGCTTTTTCTATCCTTTCTGAGCTTAGTGACGATCTCGGTTGCGGCCACCGCGTGGATGGTCCACGATCAGGATCGGGATGCGCTGGTGATCAATCTGGCCGGACGCCAGCGTATGCTCGTACAGCAGATCGTCAGTCACGCGCTGCAAATCCAGGCAGACCGGAACCAGGACGAACACAGGGAAAACCTGCGCAACGCGGAGACGGCGTTCGATCAAACGCTCAAAGCGTTGAAGGTGGGCGGTGAGGCGTCATATCTGCCCGAGCAAACCGTTCGCGTCCCAGCCACCCGATCAGACACCATCCAAGCAGAACTGCACAATCTCCAGCGACGTTGGAGTGCGTTTCAATCGAATCTGCGGGTAATTGAAACGGAAGCGCCTGGTAGTGCCGATTTTGATGCCGCGATCCAGTCTCTGCAGGCTCTTTCTCCACAACTGATTCACCAGGCAGACGAGGTTGTGCGCTTATACGAGGCGGAGTCTGAGCGTAAGCTCTCGCGGCTGGGGTGGATACAAGCCGGATTTTTTGTGTGCGCCGCCGGGCTGTTAGTGAGCGGCATAATGGTGATCCGGCGCGCTATCATGACCCCTCTGCAAACGTTGAAGCACGCAGCCCGACAGATCGGGCAGGGGGATCTCAGCAGCCCGGTACAGGTGACTGGCCCGCCTGAATTCGTGGAATTGGCGACCAGTATCGATGCCATGCGCGCCGAGCTAAAAACCCTAACCGGTGAGCTGGAGGAGCGCATCCACCAGCGCACGCGCGAGCTGACCGCCCTGTACGACGTGATCCGCGAGATCTCGTTGCACCTGGATATCGCCCACGTTCTGGACTCCGTAACCGGGAAGGCGCGTGATCTGCTCAACAGTGATGTGGCTTTCCTGTGTTTGCTGGATGGTGCGGGCGAGTCGATGATGCTCAAGGCATACAACGGTCCTCAGGAAGCGGTTTGCAGCAGTTGTGTGCTGGCGAGACATTCGGTTGCCCAGCAGGTCCTGGGCCGTGAAGAAGCCATGATTTGTGATGTGGGCGGTTGTCAGATGGTGGCTCCCGACTACCGGACCAGTCACCTTGCCGCGCCGCTTCGAGTGGGAGATCGCGTGATCGGGGCGTTGTGTGTCGGCAGCCGGCGAGCGGCCACGTATTCGCATGAACAGGTCCGGCTGCTGACCGAATTGGCGAACTCCACGGCGATCGCGTTAGAGAATGCACGCCTGTATGAGCAGGCCGAACGCGTGGCCGCATTGGAAGAACGCCAGCGTATCGCCGCCGACATGCATGATGGGCTGGCGCAGACGCTCCATTACCTTAAGCTCAAGGCCGAATGCCTGGCCGCTCTGATCGGGCAGGGTTCGAATGAGCAAGCGGCCCACGAACTCGCCCTGATCAGCGATGCAGTGGAGCGGGCTGGTCATGAGGTGCGCCAATCGATCGCCAGCCTGCGAGCCGTTCCCGTTTTGGAGCGCACGGTGCAGGAGCATCTGGCTACTGTGGTCAGCGAATTTGCCCAAACCGCGCCCGAGATCGTGGTCGAGTTGGTGAGTGCGGATGAGCAAGGGGTAACCGTGAGCGCGGATGCGATGGCCCAGGTGCTGCGGGTGGTTCGGGAAGCGCTGCAAAATGCGCGCCGCCACGCCAGCGCGACCCGTGTTATCGTCCGCCTGGAACGCCGGGATGAGCAATACTGTGTCACGATTGAGGACGACGGTTGCGGGTTTGACCTCGCCGATGTGAACGGCAAGGGGCATTTTGGGCTGAGCATCATGCAGGCGCGTGCGGCTCGCATCGGCAGCGAGCTGCTGATCGACTCAGCGCCAGGGCAGGGCACACGCGTGATCCTGACCTGGCCCATACAGCAGGCATTACCTGCGTAGCTGCGGGGTTATGGAAATGGACCCTATTCGCATTTTGTTGGTCGATGATCATGCCTTGTTCCGGGAAGGGCTAGCGAGCATCTTCGCGAGCCAGCCGGATATGGTTATCGTAGGGCAGGCTGACGATGGGCTGGAGGCGCTGGTCAAGGCGCAGGAATTGAAGCCTGACCTCATCCTGATGGATATCTCGATGCCGGGCGGTAACGGCCTGGAAGCGACGCGCCAGATCAAGCAGGCCCTGCCCGACACGGTGATCGTGGTGCTGACTGTCCACGATGACGAAGAAAAGTTGTTTGAGGCGATCAAAAACGGCGCACAGGGCTACCTGCTCAAAAACATTCGCTCCGAAACGATGCTGGAATTGGTTCGCGGCGCTCTGCGCGGTGAGGCTGCCATCACGCCCGTGCTGGCCGGGCAAATGCTCGAAGAATTTCGCCGCCTCAGCAGCGCTGTGCCTGACCGGGATGGCGAGCCTATCGAGACGCTGACTTTCCGCGAACAGGAGGTTCTGGCGCAGGTTGCGACCGGTGCGAGCGACAAAGAGATCGCAGATCGGCTGAGCATCAGCGTGCACACGGTCAAGAGCCATATGCGCAATATTCTCGGCAAGCTGCACGTCAACAGCCGTCATGATGCAGCCCGGGTCGCGCGGTACAAGCGCCTGGTGTAACGAATCCGGCTTCCACGCATCTCTCCGCACAACCTGTCGCACCCACAAGCGGCGCGCCGCTTGACCTGCGTGTTCGCGACACTTAACGCGTCTATCCCTCTTTCCCCCCTGTAAGAACTAGTTCTTCTGCGTCAGGAGTGATCGCGAAATCACTCTTTTTCCATGCCTGATTGCGCCCGGCGAACGTCTCTTTTTAAGCGAAAGCTCACTAAGCTCTAAGCAGGTAGCGAGGATAAGGACATGAAGTCACTGTCCATGCTGTTGGGTATGTTGATCGCCACGCTGCTGGCGGCATGCGCGCCGGACGATCTAGATTTCTCCTATAGCGACTTGCCACCGGGCGACCCGGTGCGCGGCGCAGAGGTGTTTAGCCAGCCGGTTGACGGTGGCGCATCGTGCCTGACCTGCCACGTGCTCGACGAGGGGCGCAGCGCTGGTCCGTCGCTGCAGGGATACGGTGCAATAGCAGCCGGGCGCGTTGAGCGGCAGTCGGCGGAAGACTACACCTTCTACAGCATTTTGCGGCCTGCCAGGCACATTGTACAAGGCTACTCCAACACGATGCCAGGCGATTACGAGCAGAAGCTCTCGCGCCAGGTGATCGCTGATTTGATCGCATATCTGTTGTCCCTGTAATGAGGACAGAAGGATATCAAACACATGGACGAGTTCATGGTGGGGTTTCGCCTGGTGCATATCTTCGCGGGAATCGCCTGGGTGGGCTTTGCCTGGTTCATGACGTTCATGCTGCGCCCCGCGGTGCAGGCCCTGGGTAAAGACGGGCAGACGTTTATGCGCGGCCTGGTGAAACACAGCCCCGTTGTCTCTATCATGCCAATCGTCTCTCTGCTGACCGTTGTGTCCGGCCTGCTGCTCTATTACCGGGTTTCGGGTCACTTCAGCAGCGACTGGATGAGTTCCACAGCCGGGGTCGTGTTAACGATTGGCAGCATCGCTGGCATATTCGAGTTCGTGTTTGGGGGTGTCGTGATCGGGCCCACGATGAAGAAGCTGGGCCAGATTGCAGGGATGCTGGAGAGCCAGGAACAGCCCCCGTCGCAGGACCAGCTCACGCAACTACAAGGGCTGCAGGCGCGCATGCGCTGGGCCGAGCCGCTCAGTTCCATCATGACGATCGTCGCGGTGCTCGGCATGGCGAGCGCGCGCTATATGTGACGACCGCTGTCTGAAGCCATGTATTGCGCTGGGAGGCGGCTCAATCGCACCCGAGCCGTCTCCCCAGCTTCGGTGCCCTCTGATGGGCCGGCTGCTCGTGCTCCTACATGCGTTGGAAAAATACTTGAGATTTGCTCATGCTGCCGAAGCGTCGTGTGTTGCTGATCAGCGCTCACCCACTGTTAAGCGAGGGGCTGGCGAACGTGTTGGGCAGGTTGGAGGATGTGCTCTTGATGGGCCCACGCGCGGTGTCGGAGTGTACGCTGGCTGAGGTTCGGGCTTCCGCGCCTGACGTGGTGTTGTTCGCCGCGCAGGATACGGATGAACCCACCGCGAACGCGCTGCTGGTCCAGATTCTGCAGCATATACCTGGTCTGCCCGTGATCCAGATCGGGCTCGCTGGGAACACTGCGCTCCACGTCTACACATCCTATACCCTGCCTGCCCGCAGCGTGGACCTGATCGACATCATGCGGAAGTTTCCTCTTCAGGGCTCAGACAAGACCGCAAAAGATAACGCACGCTTGAAGGATTAACCGTCTATGGGGAACGTATCCCGGCACTCACGAAAGTGGATTTTGATCGCAGCGCTCATGAGCGGGCTGGTGCTGCTTCAAACCGTCTGGCTCGTGCAAGCTGCGCCGGACAGACAGTCCCCCGAAGAGGGGCGCGCTTTGTTCGAGCAATACTGCGCGGGCTGTCATACCATCGGCGGGGGCGACCTTGCCGGGCCCGACCTGCAGGGTGTCGCGAGCAGGCGCGATCCAGAGTGGCTCGAGCACTGGCTGGCCGAGCCGGACGTCATGCTAGCCGAAGGGGACCCGATCGCAGTCGAGCTGCTTGCGCAATACAACAACATCCCAATGCCCAACCAGCACCTGACACTGTCGGAAATCGACGCGCTGCTCGCTTACCTGGGGGTCGCGCATCCGTCTCTTCCCGCCGCGCCCTCGGATCAGGCAGGCGTCGTCGGCAGCGCGGAGAGGGGCAAGGCATTGTTCACCGGCTCGCAGACCCTTTCGGGTGGCGGCCCGGCATGTATCGCCTGCCACGACAGCGGCGCGCTTGACGTGCCCGGCGGCGGCCTGTTCGGCCCTGACCTGACGCAGGTCGTGCAGCGTTACGGCGGCGAAGCGGGCTTGCGTGGCGCGTTAGGCACGATCGCTTTCCCGTCGATGGTGCCGGTCTACCGGGATCGTCCGCTCACGCCGCAGGAGCAGGCGGATCTCGCCGCCTTCATGGGGCAGTCAGCATCTGAAGCAGCGCCCAGCCGGGGGCTTCGATATGTCGCGCTGTACATCCTGGCGTTCGGCATGATGGACGTGTTCCTGGTGCTGTTGTTTGTGTGGCACCGCCGCCTGCCGCATCACGCGCGCCAACCACTTTCACAGCGTTAAACGTGCTGCGTTTCAAACTGGAGGACGATCGTTATGGGTTGGGTCAAGGAGATCATCGATCCACAGTCGCGCCGCTGGGAGGAGCTGTACCGGAACCGGTGGCAGCATGACAAAGTGGTACGCAGCACGCACGGCGTGAACTGCACGGGCGGATGTTCGTGGAACGTGTACGTTAAAGACGGCATCGTGACGTGGGAAATGCAGGCAACTGATTATCCACAGTTGGATGCCAGTTTGCCACCGTATGAACCGCGTGGCTGCCAGCGTGGGATCAGCTTTTCGTGGTACATCTACAGCCCGATCCGGGTGAAGTACCCATACGCGCGCGGCGTCCTGATCGATCTGTGGCGCGCCGCAAGGCGCCAGCACTCCGATCCGGTTGCGGCCTGGGCCAGCATCATGGCCGACCCGGACCAGCGACGCGCGTACCAGCGGGCGCGAGGCAAAGGCGGTCTGCGGCGTATCACATGGGATGAGGCGTTGGAGATCATCGCGGCCTCGACCCTGCACACGATCAAGCAGTACGGTCCAGATCGCGTGATCGGCTTCTCGCCTATCCCCGCCATGTCGATGCTGAGCTACGCCGGGGGCAGCCGGTTCTTACAGTTGCTCGGCGGTGTCGCGATGAGCTTCTACGACTGGTATTGCGACCTGCCGCCTGCGTCCCCCGAAATCTGGGGCGAGCAAACCGATGTGGCTGAAAGCGCGGACTGGTTCAACAGCAAGTACATCGTGGCGATGGGGGCGAATGTCGCCATGACGCGCACGCCCGACGCGCATTTTCTGTCCGAAGCGCGCAGTAACGGCTCCAAGCTGGTCGTGCTCTCGCCCGATTTCAGCCAGATCGCCAAACATGCCGATTGGTGGGTGCCGGTCAATGCCGGTCAGGATGGCGCGTTCTGGATGGCGGTCGATCACGTCATCCTGAAAGAGTTCCACGCCGAACGGCAAACACCGTATTTCCTCGATTACGTCAAACGCTATACGGACAGCCCCTTTCTGGTTGTGCTGGACCGGCGCGGCGAGGGCTTTACGCCGGGCCGGATGCTGCGCGCCAGCCAGCTCGCACAGTACGCGGGTGAAGAAAATGCTGACACGAAATTCCTGGTGTTTGACGCGGCCACAAACGCGATCAAACTGCCGCAGGGGACGCTGGGCTTTCGCTGGCAGTCGCAGAAAGGGCAGTGGAATCTTGACCTGAAAGACGGTCACGATGGCTCCCCGATCGACCCGGTGCTGACGCTGCTTGGGCAGCACGACGAAGTCGCGCAGGTGGCATTTCACGAGTTTGCGTTCGACAAGACGTATATGCGCGGCGTGCCGGCACGCACGGTCGAAACCGTCGACGGCCCCGTGCTGGTTGCCACGATCTATGACCTGTTGATGGCGCAGTTTGGCGTCGGGCGCGGCCTGGCAGGAGACTTCCCCTCGGATTACGACGACGAAGACAGCCCGTACACACCCGCCTGGCAGGAACGCTTCACGGGGATCGACCGCCAGACGGTGATCAGGTTTGCGCGCGAATGGGCGCTCACGGCAGAACGAACCGAAGGGCAATGTTCGATCATCATCGGGGCGGGGGTCAACCACTGGTATCACAACAACCTGATCTACCGCGCCGCGATCACCGGCCTGATGCTAACCGGCTGTGTGGGGCGGAACGGCGGGGGACTGAATCATTACGTGGGGCAGGAAAAGCTCGCGCCGGTGGCTTCCTGGCTGCCGGTGGCGATGGCGCTCGATTGGGTCAAGCCGCCGCGCCTGCAAAATTCGCCCTCGTTCCACTACGTCCACTCCGATCAGTGGCGCTATGAAGGTGACTTTGGCAAGTTGGCCCCGGTCGGTAATTCCGATCACCCGGTTGCGCAGGGCCACACACTGGACATGCAGCGTCGCGCCGTGCGCTCCGGTTGGCTGCCGTTCTTCCCGCAGTTCAACCGCAGCTCGCTGGAGCTGGCGCGCGAGGCCGAGGCCGCCGGTGCGACCACGCCGGACGCGATCAGGCAGTGGGTAGTCGAGCAACTGCAAAGCGGTGCCCTGAAATTCGCCGTCGACGATCCCGACGCGCCGGAAAACTGGCCGCGCACGTGGTTCATCTGGCGGGGTAACGCGCTGCAATCCAGCGCGAAAGGACACGAATACTTCCTCCGACACTACCTGGGCACGCATACGAACACGATTGCAGACGAGGTTGTCGGGGACGGGCAGGGGCCTGAGGGCAAGCTGGACCTGGTAGTCGATATCAACTTCCGCATGGATACCTCGGCGTTGTATTCGGATATCGTGCTGCCAGCCGCAACCTGGTACGAGAAAAACGATCTCAACTCGACGGACCTGCACTCGTATATTCACCCGCTGTCAGAAGTCGTGCCGCCGTGTTGGGAATCGCGCAGCGATTGGGACATCTTCAAAGCGTTCGCCGAGAAGATCAGTGAACTGGCTGCGCAGCATTTCCCCGGCCCGGTGCGCGATATTGTTGCCGTGCCGCTTCAGCACGATACGCCTGCCGAAATGGCGCAGCTCGAGATCAAAGACTGGGCGGCGGGTGAGTGCGATCCGATCCCTGGCAAGACAATGCCGGATTTCGTCGTGGTGGAGCGCGATTACCGGAACCTGTATCGCCGCTTCATCGCGCTGGGGCCGGGCATCCGCGCCAACGGGATCGGTGTGCACGGTCTAAGCTGGCCGGTAGATGACCTTTATGATGAACTGGTCCAACAGCGCCGTTCCGTCCATTGGAATGGCATGTGCTATCCGTCGCTCGAAGATGCGAAGGATGCCGCAAACGCGATTTTACACCTCGCCCCCGAAACCAACGGCGAGAGCGCCTATCGCGCCTTTCTGGCCGAAGAACACAAGGTTGGCCTGCCGCTGGCAGATCTGGCGGAGAAGACGCGTGGCGTCCGCTTCACCTTTGACGATCTGACCCGGCAGCCGCGCCGCTTGCTGACCACGCCTGTATGGACCGGTATCGTCAACGAGGGGCGCGCCTATTCCGCGTACTGCCTGAACGTCGAGCGATTGGTGCCCTGGCGCACGTTAACCGGACGCCAGCACTTTTACCTGGACCACGAAGGGTACATTGCGTTTGGCGAGCATCTGCCGACCTACAAGCCCAAGATCGACCCGCAGGCATACGGAGACACCACCAAGACCGGGGGCGTTGAGGGAGCGATCATGCTCAACTACCTGACGCCCCACGGCAAATGGCACATTCACAGCACCTATTCCGATAACTTGCGGATGCTCACCCTCTCGCGCGGGATCGAGTCGTTCTGGATGAACACCGAAGATGCTGCCGCGATCGGGGTTGAGGATAACGACTGGGTGGAGATCTTCAACGATCATGGCGTGGTGGTCACCCGCGCGATCGTCACGGCGCGTCTCCCGCGCGGCATCTGCTTCATCTACCACGCCACCGAGCGCACGCTTTCCGTGCCGAAGTCCCCTCAGCGCGGCAACCGGCGGGCGGGCGCTCATAACAGCCTGACCCGCACCCACCTGAAACCGAACCTCATGCTGGGTGGCTACGGCCAGTTTACCTATGGCTTCAACTATTGGGGCCCGACCGGCGTCAACCGGGACACGTTCGTATTAGTGCGCAAGCTCGAAGGCGAGCCTCGCTGGTAGCGCCGCGAAAGGACAGACACAGTGAAGATTCAAGCGCAAGTGTCGATGGTGTTCCACCTGGACAAATGCATTGGCTGCCACACGTGCAGCGTCGCCTGCAAGAACATCTGGACCGACCGCAAGGGCGCGGAGTACATGTGGTGGAACAATGTCGAAACTAAGCCTGGCACCGGATATCCCGTTCGGTGGGAAGACCAGGACAGGTATAAAGGCGGCTGGCAGAAAAAACCGGATAACGGCTCGCTCGATCTCAAAATGAACGGGCGGCTCGGGATGTTGAGGAACATCTTCTTCAACCCGAACCTGCCGACGCTCGACGATTATTATGAGCCTTGGACTTATGAATACGACAACCTGACCAACGCGCCCGCTGGCGACGATCAACCAACGGCGCGCCCGGTTTCTATGATCACCGGGGAGCCGATGGACATCGAGCGCGGCCCCAACTGGGACGACGACCTGAGTGGCTCGCAGGTCTACGCCGCCAACGATCCGAACCTGGACGATCTGAGCGACGACGAGCGCCAGATGATGTTTGAGGTCGAACGGCTGGTGTTCTTCTATCTGCCGCGCATCTGCAACCACTGTCTGAACGCGGGCTGTGCGGCAGCCTGCCCGTCCGGCGCGATCTACAAGCGCGGTGAGGACGGTATTGTGCTCGTCAACCAGGATAAATGCCGGGGCTGGCGGATGTGTGTCACGGCCTGCCCCTACAAGAAGGTGTACTACAACTGGTCCACCGGCAAGTCTGAAAAGTGCATTCTGTGTTATCCCCGCCTGGAGACGGGCCAGGCTCCGGCTTGCTTCCACTCGTGTGTGGGGCGCATCCGCTATCTGGGCGTCCTGCTTTACGACGCCGAACGCATCAATGAGGCGGTCGGGGTGGCGGATGCTGACCTGGTGGCAGCGCAGCGCGCGATTATCATGGATCCGCACGACCCGGCGGTGATCGCGTCCGCCAAAGCGAACGGCGTGCCACAAGCCATGATCGATGCAGCGCAGCGATCGCCGGTGTACCGGTTCGTGAAAGAATGGAAACTGGCACTGCCGCTGCATCCAGAATTCCGCACGCTGCCCATGCTGTTCTACGTGCCGCCGATGCTGCCTATTCAGGCGTTGGTGAACGATGGGCGCGTCGAGGTGACGCAGGGGAATGAAGACCCGTCAAATTACTTCGGCACGCTGGAACAGGCACGGCTTCCCTTGCGCTATATGGCGCGGCTGTTTGCAGCAGGAAACGAAGAAGAGGTGGCTGCCGTCTACCGCAAGCTGCTCGCAGTGCGTATCTACCGTCGAGCGCAAAACGTGCCGGGGGAGATCAGTCGTGATGTCGCGCAGGCGTTGCGGTTAGCAGGGATCACCGCTGAGGAAGCCGAGGCGATTTTCGAGCTGACGGCCAAGCCAACCTTTGACGAACGCTTTGTCGTGCCGCCCCTGGCGCGTGAAGAAAACATTGAATCCGTGGTTGATCCGTTCACGCATAAGGCAGAAGCAGGCTTTGGCTTCCGGCGTGATGCCAAGCGGGGGCAGTGATGATCACGACGCAGACACAGACAACGGTCACCGTGTACGAACTGCTCGCCCGTGCGAGCGACTATCCGGCTGCGGAGATGCTCGCCTCCGTGCGTGAATGTGTGGCGGCGCTCAAGGCGCAGCGCTCCCCTGCGGCGCGTCACATGGCGCGGTTTCGACTGTTTGTGGAGCAGACCGAGTTAAGCGCGCTGGAAGAGCTGTATGCCGCCACATTTGACCTCCAACCGGTGTGCTATCCCTATATCGGTTACCAGTTGTTTGGCGACACGTACAAGCGCGGTGAGTTTCTGGCGCGGCTGAACGCTCGTTACCGGGAAAACGGGGTGGTGGTGCAGGGCGAGCTACCGGATCACCTGAGCCTGATTCTGCAGTATCTGGCCTGCACCTGGGATTATGAGCTGGTCATCGAAGGCGTGGTCCCTGCGCTGGAACGCATGATCGAGCAGCTTAAGGGAAATCCCTATCAAGACCTGCTGCGGGCGATCCTGATCGTGTTGCGCGAACGAGGATAAGACTGGAGCGATTGTATGACCGACCAGTTGCTGTTTGTGGCACTCCCTTATGCGGCGGTGCTGATCGCGGTTGTCATGACCGTCTACCGCTATAGAAACAACCGGTTCAGCTATTCGAGTCTGTCGTCTCAGTTGCTTGAAAACAGTGTGCTGTCGTGGGCATCGGTGGCGTGGCATTACGCGATCGTGCTGATCCTGCTCGCGCATGTGCTGGCAACAGTGTTTCCGGGCGCATGGGCCGCGTTGCTGGGTGGGCAGTTCCGGCTTTATGTCATCGAGATCACCGGCATGGGGTTGGCCTTGCTGGCGATCGTGGGCGTGGTGTTGTTTATCTGGCGGCGACTGACCCGTCCGCGCGTGCGCGTCGTGACCAGTACCGGCGACTGGGTGCTGCTGGTGATGCTGTTGGTCCAGGTCGTGCTGGGGTTTGTCACTGCGTCCGCTTACCGGTGGGGGGCGCTGTGGTATTTGCACACGGCCGCGCCCTGGTTGGAGTCACTGGTTCGGCTGGATCCGGACCCTAGCACAGTAGCAATGCTGCCCTGGCTGGTCAAGCTGCATTTCGTGGGTGGCTTCGTGCTGATCGCTATGGTCCCCTTCACACGATTGGTTCATGCCCTGGTTATCCCGGTCGAATACCTGTGGCGGCCCTATCGTGTCATCGTGTGGAACCGGCGGCAGGCGCTGCGGAAGTAAGGGCCGCCATGTCTGCTTTGCAGGAGCTTTTGCAGGTCTCGGCGGCGTTTCACCAGCACCTTTGCCCGCGCCAGGTGTTGGGCGTACGCATGGGGTTATTGGCCGGGCGCTGGCTAGGGCTTGACGTGCCGCGCCGTGACAGGCGCCTGCTAGCGTTTGTTGAAACGGACGGCTGCGCAGCCGATGGGGTCTCGGCTGCGACTGGCTGCTGGGTTGGCCGGCGTACGCTGCGCGTCATCGACTTTGGCAAAGTCGCGGCGACGTTTGTGGATACACAGACGGGTTGCGCGGTGCGGATCGTTCCCGCACCCGACAGCCGCACGCGTGCGTGGGCCTATGCGCCGGATGCTCAGAACACGTGGCAAGCTAACTTGATCGGCTACCAGCACATGCCCGACGAAGAATTGTTCGTCGCGCAGCCGGTCGTGTTGACCATCGACCTGGAGAAGCTGCTCAGCAAACCCGGTTATCGCATCAACTGCGAGGCTTGCGGCGAAGAGATCATCAATGAGCGCGAAGTAATTCGTGAAGGCGTCGTGCTGTGCCGGTCCTGCGCGGGTGAGCGGTACTTTCGGCTCGTGACAGAAGGTGTCACTGCACGAATTGAGGCTGGCTGATCATGATGGGCCTCATCAAAGATGGCGTGAAGCACCTATTCCCTGGCTATTTCGCCCTGGTCATGGCGACCGGGATCGTTTCGATTGCCGCTTATTTGCTCGAAATGAAGGCCATCGCCTGGTGGCTGTTCCGCCTGAACGTCGTGGCTTATATCATCCTGTGGGCGCTCACGGTAGCGCGGTTCACATGCTACCGGGCGCTGTTCCTCGCTGACCTGACCAGCCACGCCAAGGGGCCAGGCTTTTTCACCATTGTCGCGGGAACGGGCGTGCTCGGTAGTCAGTTTGTGACCATCGCCGGGGATCGCACCACCGCGTTGTGGCTGTGGTATATATGCATCGCGACCTGGATTATGTTCGTCTACCCAGTTCTCAGCGCAATCATGCTGCGTGAGGAAAAACCGGACCTTGCCAAAGGGATCAACGGTGCGTGGCTGCTCGCGGTTGTGGCGACGCAAGCTGTATCAACCCTGGGGACTCTGGTATCGCCTGCATTTGGTGATGTTGAGCCAGTATTGTTCTTTACCCTGAGCATGTACCTGCTGGGCTGTATGTTGTACATCATGATTATCGCTCTGATCTTTTACCGCTTTTTGTTTTTTCCCCTATCCCCAGAGGACTTGACCCCGCCGTACTGGATTAATATGGGCGCGGTGGCGATCACCACCCTGGCCGGGGCGACTTTGATGCTCAACGCGGAGCGCTCGGTATTCCTGCCGGGTATCCTGCCGTTTCTCAAGGGATTCACGCTGTTTTTCTGGGCAATAGGGACCTGGTGGATTCCGTTGTTGGTCATCCTGGGTATCTGGCGGCATATCTACAAACATTTCCCGCTGACGTATCATCCTCTGTATTGGGGCATGGTGTTCCCATTGGGGATGTACACAACCTGTACGCTTCAGTTGTCGAGGGCGACGGGCCTCGCGTTTTTGAAGACCATTCCAGAATACTTTATCTACGTGGCGTTAGGCGCCTGGCTGTTGACATTTGCGGGGTTGCTGCGGAGTCTCCTTGTAAACGTGATGCATGCCGACTTCGCTTTGCCTGCCCACGCTAGCAGCGAGTCGGCTACTCGGTCAAAACAGTAGACTTGGCTTGTCCCCAAGCTATGCGGCTTGTCGAGTTAGGCGCGAGACTATCGGTGGACATGGTCTGGGCTGCCGATTCCGTTGTACAACAGAAGGCTAGCTAAATCTGCGTCAATCCCTTAGCGATGTTCGGCTAATGAAAGGGACTTCCGCGAACAGCCGACGCCCCGCTCGCAAGTTGCCGAGAAGCGCGCTTCTACTGCTCCTGACGTTTGGCGGCTTCGCGCGCCCGCCAAAGCGCGTGGAAGGATGTGCTGGGCGGTGGCGGCAAAGCGCGGTGCCGCGTCCACGCGCGCCACGGCCCCGGTAGGCGCTGAGGAATCAGGCGCATCCCCCAGCGGACTAGGTGTCGGCCCCAGCCAAACAGCCGCTGCGACCGGCTTACTCTAGCCCACAGGCGCAGGCCTATCGACCAGAAAACGGGAGAATGTCTCCGCTGCACCAGATCCCGCCGCAGGTCGAGCAACATTCGGGGCAGGTCGATATCCACCGGGCAGACTTCCTTACATCGGCCGCACAAGCTGCTGGCGAACGGTAGTGGCGCGGCGTTGTCAACACCGACGAGCAGCGGCGTCAGCACTGCGCCGATCGGCCCTGAGTAAATCCACCCGTAGGCGTGACCGCCAGTCGAAGCGTAAACGGGGCATGCGCTCAGGCACGCGCCACATCGAATGCACGAGAGGACTTCCCAATAGTCGCTCGCGTAGATGCGGCTGCGCCCGTTATCGACGAGAATGACGTGCACCTCTTCTGGCCCATCGTCTTCTCCGATCCCGCGCGGACCGTGGAGCATTTGTGTGTACACGGTCATACTCTGACCGTTGTTGCTGCGCGCCAACATCTGCGATAGCGTCGCAAAATCGGCGAGCGTTTCGACGACCTTCTCAATCCCCACAATGGCCACAAGCACGCGCGGAAGCGTGGTCACCATACGCCCATTGCCTTCGTTGGTTGAGAGGCACAGGCTGCCGGTTTCTGCCACGATGAAGTTGCCGCCGCAAATCCCCAGGTCTGCTCGCAGGAACGCCCGGCGCAAACGCTCGCGTATGAACTGCGTCATCTCTTCGGCGCGATCGGTGACTGGCATCTGCAACTCGCGGACGAACAGATCGCGAATCTCGTCTTTCGACATATGCAACGCCGGTCCAACAATGTGACTAGGCGCTTCGCCAGCCAACTGCACAATGTATGCGCCCAGGTCCGTTTCAAGCACTTCGACCCCAATCTTCGCCAGCGCCGGATTGAGGTTAATCTCTTCGGTTAAGGTGCTCTTGCTCTTAGTGATAAACCGCGCGCCGTGCTGCTTTACAAGGTCGATCACGTGCTGCCGCGCTTCGGCAGCATCCGCCGCCCACAACACATGCATCCCGTTGGCCTGCATGCGGGCTTCTGCCTGTTCGAGAAGCTCAGGCAGATTACGCAGCGCCCGTCGCTTCGCTTCGGCGGCGTGCCGGCGCAACGCTTCTCCATGTTCGCGCCCAAACTCAAAGACACCGGCTGTTCGCCCTTGCAGCCCGTTGCGCGTGCAGACAGCAAGCGTCGCCTGCAGTTGGGGATCCTTCAAGGCGATCTGAGCTGTGGCGACAAAGTTGTTCGCCTTAACGTCCATCCGTTACGCCTTCTTCCAGCCCGTCAGCCAATACGTCCGCGATATGGCGAGCGCGCTTCGGCGATCCCCGACGCGCCAGGCCGCCGTTGATCTGCATCATACAACTCAAGTCGCCCAGCACAATCGTGTCCGCGCTGCATGCTTCGATCGCATCGACCTTGCGTCGGAGCATTGCGCCGCTGATATCCGGCATTTTCACGCTGAACAGGCCGCCAAATCCACAGCACTCCTCTTCATTGGATAGTTCCTCGATGGTGGCGTTTTCGACGTGACCCAGGAGCACGCGAGCCGCTCTCCGTAATCCGAGAATCCGCAGCCCGTGACACGAATCGTGGAATGCGAAGGTACGTGGTTCGGGCAGGCGCAGGCCGAGATCCTCGATCCCCAGACCGTCGACGAGAAATTCGGTGAACTCCCAGGTGATCGACGCGAGCCTTTCGGCACGCGGTAGATCGGGATCGCCTTCGAACAGACGCGGGTATTCGTGGCGCACCATTGCTACGCACGATCCCGAAGGCGCCACGATGACTTCGGCATCCTCAAACGCGCGTAGGAACTGGCGCGCCACCTGTTTGGCTTCTTTCCAGTAGCCGCCATTAAACGCTGGTTGGCCGCAGCACGTCTGCGCGAGCGGGAAGTCCACCGTCAGCCCGAGGTGCTCCAGCAGCCGCACGACGGACATCCCGGTTTGTGGAAATAAGGCATCAGCAATGCATGTTACGAACAGTGAGACAGGTTTCCCTGCGGGAGACGGGCGTTCCGGTAGATGTGCGTGCGGTATGTCCATTGACAGCGTCATTGCCTGCTACCGCGCGTTATCCCTTGATCGCGCCGGAGACCAGCCCGCGGACTACAAAGCGCTGCAAGGTGAGGCCGAAGATCAGTACCGGCATCACGCTGATGGTCGACAGCGCGGCAATGTACCACCACTCGACACCACGCGCCGTGTTCTGTCCGGCGATCAGCACCGGCAGGGTGATGGCATCGAAATTGGTCAGGATCAGGGCGTAGAGATATTCATTCCACGAGAAGATAAAAGCCAGAATGCTCACCGATACCAAACCCGGTGCGCTGAGCGGTAACACAATTCTGAGGAAGGCTTGCCAGCGCGTGGCGCCATCCACGCGGGCGCTTTCCTCGAGGTCGATAGGTAGATTGTTGAAAAAATCGCGCATGATCCACGTGGCGAACGGAATATTGAATACTGTGTAGATCAGAATCAAACCGTGCCAGGTGTCAATGAGCTTGATTCCGGTGACATTCTCAAATCCAACATAGAGCAGCGTATAGGGGACGATGAACGCCGCCGGAGGCAAGAAACGCTGGGAGATGATCCAGAAGGCGATTTGGTCGTTGCGCCAGCCTGTCACGGGCCAGCGATATTTAAAGCGAGAAAGGCCATAACCTGCCATCGAGCCGAGCGTCACTGCTAGGAGCGTGCTGCCGGTGGCCGCAACGGCGCTATTGCGAATGTGACGGGAAGTGTGTTCCCAGTCTCTGCCCAGTAGTTGCTCCCACCATGTCGTTGTCGGCTCGAAACAGGATGCTGGCGAGCGCTCGATTCTTAGCGTATCCGTCAGAGGACCCGCCCAAAGGTACATCACAGCGCGATCCTCGGTCGGCTTACAGGGGAAATATTTGGGCGTCCGCGAAACATCCAACGGCAACTTAAACGAGGTGGTGACCAGCCAATAGAAGGGGAAGGCGACGACGATGCTCCAAAGGATCAGCACCAGATAGATCAAAATTGTTTGCCAGATAGAACGTCGCATCTTAAATTTCCTTCGCGGCTGGCCTATGCATCACGCGGCACAAAGGTGCGCGTGACTCTCAGGAATATGGTGGCGTAAATGATGATGATAATAAGGAAAAGGAAAGCTATAGCTGCGGCGTAACCATAATCGCCGCTCGTCAACGCCTTTTCGTACACATACATCGTTAGCGATTCGGTGGACGAGCCTGGACCTCCGCCGGTCACCACCACGATGAAGTCGATAATTTTGAACATCTCCAGCGAGCGGATGAGTATCGCAGTCACCGAGATGGGCAGCATCAGAGGGAAGGTGATGCGCCAGAACATCTGCCAGTTGTTCGCCCCATCCACGCGAGCTGCTTCATAGACGTCTTCGGGAATGCCTTGCATCCCGCTGAGCAGCACAAGCATGATGAAGGGAGTCCACTGCCAGGTGCTGACGATCAGCAGGGTGATGCGTGCCCAGAACCCTTCGGCCAGCCACGGGACTTCCAGATTCACAGAGTCACCGATTAGCGGCAGGGTCGAAAGGATGCCCTGTAGGTCGCGCAGCAGGTCGGGGATGGGCGAGGCATAGGAGGACTGAAACATCATGCGCCCGGTATAACCTACCGCGATGGGCATCATCATCATTGGCATTAAAAAGAAGACCCTAAAGAATGGGCGCAAGATGATATTTTGATTGAGTACCAGCGCTAACAGAAAGCCCAGTATGTATTCAAGCGATACGCCAAACACGACATAGAACAGCGTGTTGCGGGTGACTGACCATAGACGATCATCCTGAAAAAGGCGTTTATAATTCCGCAGCGTTACATCCCAGTTAAAAACACCTAGAAAACCATGTCCTTCGGCGTTTTCCGGGCCGTAGAGGGCGGCGGCTTGACGTTCGGTCGTCGATCCGCCGCGTTGAATATCGGTGAAACTAATGCCCAGGGCCCACAGCAGCGGAAAGAGGGTCATCACCAACAGCAGAATGACCGCTGGGTTCAAGAAGACCCGCCGCATAATCACGTCTTCTCGGGTGACCGCCGACTGGTGTGGAGCCAGGGCTCCGGCTCGTGTGCTCTCCAAAGTCTTTTCTCCTGTTCTGGCACGCGGCAGGCAGTGTTGGGAATGAGCGGGCGCGATACTTTCAGGGTGAGGTATCGCGCCCGGTCCTAGCTCAGCAAAGTATGCGGCAGGGTTTAGCCTTCGTAGCCTACCGATGCACGATATTGCTGCAACTGCGCGTCGCGACCTAGGCGGTCAGTAATATTGTTCCATTCTGCGGCGACGTTGTCTAGCGCCTCCTGTGGGGTGATCTCCCCGGTGAGGGCACGCACGATCTGCGAGTCGAGAGCTTCCTGGTATTCACTTGACCCAGTGATGCGCAGGTCGAGAACCGCGTTGGGATGATTGATGGTGGTCAGGATCGCGTCGAGGTAGTCGTTAGCGCTTTCCTCGTCGAAGCCTGCATCCATCCACCCCTGCACGTCTTCCAACTGGCTGAAGCGGGTGGGGTTGATGCCCGTGCCGCCGGTGGTAGCCAGTACCTTAGCCATGTTCTGGTTGGTCATGTGAATCGCCAGATCGAAGGCGGCTTCCTTGACGTCGCTGTCTGCCGAAACCGCGATGACCCAGCCTCCAAATGCCAGGAAGGGCGCCTCGTTGATACCACTTTCAGGAGTCACCCACTCGCCCTTGACGTAGTCCCAGTACTCGGTAGCGCCGGGCAGGATGCCGAAGCCCACATTGTTCTGAACGACCGAGATATTCGGATCGATGGAGAATGGACCACCGTCACCCCAGTCGATATACAGCGCCGATACGCCGGTCGGGAACATCGAGCGGGTGTCGCCCACGTCCAGGTTCACCATCTCGGGCGGCCCGAACTGGCTGATTTCGATCCAGTCTTCCAGCGCGCGCACCCAGCCAGGGTTGTTCACCTGCGGCGTCATGTCCTCGCAGCTAAAGAAGAAGCAGGGATTGCCCGGGATCTTTCCGTAGGCGGCTGCACGGCTGAAGAAGATCCAGAAAGCCTGCGCATTGCGCTTCTGGCCTTCCAGCACGCCAAAGATCGGCGCTTCCACGCCATCGGGCGCTACCACTGTGCGGCCATTGAAGAATTCGGCAATGTCGCGATATTGTTGCCAGGTCTTGGGCTCGGCCAGTGGGTAGCCATAGGTTGCTTCGAACTCTTCGTCGTACTCACCGCTATCGATCAAGTCTTTGCGGTAGTAGAGCATGTGAGCGTCGCCATCGTAGGGGAACGCGTAGACCGTGCCATCCCACGCCAGGATACGCTCGCGGAAGATCGGGAGCACGTCATCCCACTGAATGGCATCGAAGGCGTAATCGGGCACTGGTTCCAGGTAGCCGGGGCCCATCAGGTCGGCGGCCCAGCTCGCAGGGAAGGTGACCATGTCGAACTCGCCCGAACCAGTCTCAAAGGCGGTAACCAGTTTCACGAAAAGGTCACCAAAAGCGAACTGCTGCAGTTCGATCTTGGCGCCCGTCTCTTCGGCCCACGAAGCGCCAAAATCGAGGATGGGTTGACCGATGGTCCCACCCGTCTGCGTAGCAACGACCACAGTCACCCCCTCAAATTTCTTGTCCTGTGCCTGCGCTGTCGACATGAGGGGGATAACCAGCGCAGCGATCAACAGCAAAATACCTAACCTTTTCATTGTGTTTCTTTGCTCCTCATTTTTGGACCAGCACGCGCGGACTGGTTGTTCTCAAAAACTGTCGTTCCGGTCTGATCGTCGTAGTGATATGTGATAGACAGCTCCTTTCTAGGGTGGTGATTGACCGCTCTTGCTCTCCGGCATATGAGCCTTGATTAATCAACCAGGGCCAATCTGCCGCTGAGAAAGTCCGGTGTGCCGGGCGATATAAATTGGATGAAATCACTTTTATAGCTGGTCGTAGTTCTTAGCCCCGATTTGTTGCCAGACTAAGACCCTTAACAAACAGGTATCGACCGCAACAGCGGAACGAACACCCCCGTCGTGTTTTAATGCGTGCTTTTCTTAGGTTGGATAAAGAACCCGCTGCCTTGTTGTTCGATGGCCTCTGCTATGCCCAACTGATCACCAGTAGAGGTGCCAATACTGCGCTCACGAAACAGGATTGCCTCAAAGCGGGTGCGGTCGCCGCGATGCAGCGCGTGGAAGTATTCGACCCGAGTCCCGTCTTGTGAGAAACTGACGCTGTCCAACAAAATAAGCGGTGAGCCTACGGGCACCCGTAAAAGTTTTGCTTCGTACTCGTTGGCTGCAACCGCCTCGATGCTCCGATGCCCGCGAACAATGAATACGCCGCAGTGTTGCTCTAGAAATTCATAAAGTGATTGGCGCGTGAAATCTTCGTGGAGAATGTCGGGACATAACGCGAACGGCAGATAGGTTGTAACTAACTGCACGGGCACATTTTCAACAAATCGCAGCCGTTCGATCGCGATCACAGGCTCGCCCGGCTCGATCTGAAGATAACGGGCTATTTTGGCGCTGGCGGGGATGCTTTCTTGTCGTAGAACCTGGGCAACCGGGACGTATCCTTGCTCCACCATGTCTTGGTGGAATCCGGTCAGTTTTTGAATCAGACTTTCACGGATTTTAGGCGGGGCGACAAAGGTACCTTTGCCTTTTTCGCGGACAACCAACCCCTTATTGCTCAGATCGTTCAGCGCCTGACGGACGACGGTTCGGCTGACACCAAACAATCGACACAGCTCAGGTTCACCAGGCAGTTGGTCCCCCGGCTGCCAAATGCCTGCCTGAATGCGTGCCTGGATGATATCGCGCAATTGAGCGTAATACGGAAGCGCGCTCGAGCGATCGATCTTGAATTCCAAAACGGATCCTGTCCTCTTGTCATTACAAGTATTTGTTCGTATTATAGGCAATATACAGGTGTTATGCAACGGGTCGCCAGCGAACTAGAGTTAACTTGGTCTTGATGTTCAAGATTGATCGGGTTTGCAAATATTGGGAAAGATGTTGCCAGCCAAGCGGTCGTATCGGGTGGCAGCGCTGCCCATACTGTGCGGGTAAAGCCCAGCTATCTCACTTGGACCAAAAGGTAGGGGGATGGTCAAACATATGATGCCGTTTTCTCGCACCGTCAATCTGCGGGATGGCACGATTATCGATCCGGTGGCTGTCACCAAGCGGACGCTTGCTGACCTGAAAGGTTTGTTTGCCGACACAGCAGCCGAAGACGCTTTGCTGGCTCAAAACCCATTGATTTATGAAGTGTACGAGGCCACTGAAAATCCGGCGGTCGTCGGGCAGTTGCGTTACTCGACCACCGTGATTTATCCGGGCAAGGTTGGCGACGAATATTTCATGACCAAGGGGCATTACCATGCGCTGGGCGATCGCACCGAGCTTTACTACGGGCTGCTGGGGGAAGGCTACCTGCTCCTGCAATCCCCGGATGGTGAGATTAACGTTCAGCACATGACCCCTGGCGTGGCGGCGTATGTTCCTCCCTATTGGGGCCACCGTACGATCAACATAGGGACAGAGAACTTCGCTTTTCTTGCCGTTTACCCTGCTGATGCAGGCTATGACTATGAAACCATCGCCGAGCGCGGCTTCGCTTCCATAGTCGTTGAGCGCGACGGCCAGCCGCAGCTTATCCCTAATCCCCGCTATCATGATGGTCAAAGCGGATAAGGGTTTACTGGTTTAAATTAGCGCCTTTGACTCAAAAAGGAGAACTCTCATGCAGTACCGTTTTATGGGGCGCACTGGCCTAAAAGTCTCAGAGCTGTGTATGGGGACCCAGACTTTTGGCTGGGGCGCTGACGAACCTACCGCACACAGGATGGCCAGCCAGTTTGTAGATGCTGGTGGAAATTTCTTCGACACCTCCAACATCTACAATGAAGGCCAGTCCGAAACCATGTTGGGCAAGTGGCTGAAACAGCAAGATCGCTCGAAACTTGTCATAGCGACCAAAGTGTTCTTCCCAACGGGAGAAGGCCCCAACGATACCGGCTTAACCCGGAAACATATATTTCACCAGGTTGACGAAAGCCTGCGTCGCTTGCAGACCGATTATATTGACCTTTACCAGACTCACTGCTGGGACGCATCCACCCCGCTTGAGGAAACTTTGCGTGCTTTTGACGATCTGGTCCGCGCCGGAAAGGTACGGTATTTAGGAGCCTCGAACTATACGCCCGCCCAATTGACCAAGGCGCTTATGCTCAGCCAGATCCATAACTGGGCTCGCTTTGACTGTCTCCAGCCTGAATACAGCTTGCTGGTCCGCAGCCCCGAGTGGGAATTGTTGCCCGTGTGCGAGGAAAACGGCATTGGTGTTATCCCCTGGTCGCCTCTTGCCGGTGGTTGGCTGACCGGTAAATACCGCCGCAACCAGCCGCCTCCACCAGACAGTCGAGTAGGGCGTGCGGATCGCTGGGACGATTTGCCCGAACAACGCGAGACGGAACAAACCTGGCAGATCATCGATGTATTGCTTGAGATCGCTGCAGAGCGAGGAAAAACACCGGCGCAGGTCGCCTTGAACTGGCTGCTGCGCAAGCCTGTTGTCACAGCGCCGATCTTTGGCGCGCGCACCCCAGACCAGCTTGAGCAAAATTTGGGGGCAGTAGGGTGGGAGCTCACCGCCGAAGAAGTAGAACGTCTCGACGCTGTCAGCCGTATACCCTTACCTTCGCCGTACAGTTTCATTGCACGTTATACCCGCCGTCGGGAGGTGTAGTAACCTGCGCAGCATCCAGCATCATAGCCGGCTGGTTTTCAGATGATGATGGCCGCCGACCTGCCCGTGATGAGCAAGCAATCCCGGTCGGGGTATGAGGAAAACAGAATAATCGCACGCGTGGCGATCACCATGTCGATCGCCACTTCGATCTTGTAGCATTGGATCCGGCTATTGGTTTCTGGGCATCTACGTGACGCTGGCTTTGAGCTTAAGGACGCTTCATGAAACAATACATTCTTGCGCACGATTTGGGCACAACCGGCAACAAAGCCACTTTGTACAATGCTGAAGGACGGCTGGTAAGCAGCGCGTTTTACGGTTACGAAACCGAATATGCGCGTACCGGATGGGCCGAGCAGAACCCTGAGGATTGGTGGACCGCTGTTTGCGCATCCACTCAGACTTTGCTCCGTCAGGCCGGGGTGCGAGGCGACGAGATTGCTGCCATCACGTTCAGCGGTCAAATGATGGGGTGCGCTCCTCTCGATGCTGATGCGAGACCCATCCGGCCTGCGATCATCTGGGCTGATCAGCGTGCAGTCGAGCAGGAAGCGTGGCTAAGTGAGCGCATCTCCCCTGAGGATGTCTACCGCATTACAGGCCACCGGTTGAGCGCATCGTATTCGCTGTGCAAAATTCTGTGGATCCGCGATAACCAGCCCGATATTTACGCCTCGACACACCGGTTCATGCACGCCAAAGACGCCATCGTCGCGCGGCTAACGGGTCACTTCGCGACCGAGCCAACAGATGCATCCGGCATGAACCTCTACGACCTCGAGGCCGGGACGTGGTCTGAGCGAATCATCGAGGCCGCTGAACTCGATCCCGCGAAATTACCCGAACTGCGCCAATCCATCGACGTCGTTGGCTACGTTCTGTCCCAGGTTGCTCCTGAAATCGGGGTTGCACCCGGCACGCCGGTTGTGATCGGTGGGGGCGATGGGATGTGCGCGGCTGTTGGAGCGGGAGTGGTGCGCGAAGGGACGGCATATAACTATGTCGGATCTTCGTCGTGGATCGCGCTGGCGACCAAACAGCCGATTTTTGATCCCGACTACAGGACGTTTACCTGGGCGCATCTCGTTCCAGGGATGTTCAGCCCGTGTGGCACGATGCAAATGGCGGGTGGCTCGTACCAGTGGGCCCGCGACCAGTTATGCTCAATTGAACAACAGGCCGCTCAATCGTTGGGCATCAGCCCGTATGAGCTGATGAATATTAGCGCCGAAAAATCGCCCCCAGGTGCTAACGGGTTAATCTTCCTGCCTTATCTACTCGGCGAACGCAGCCCACGCTGGAATCCCCGTGCTCGCGGTGCCTTTGTCGGATTGACCGTTCGCCATACGCGCGCCGATATGGTTCGGGCGGTGCTGGAAGGCATTACGATGAACCTACGCGTCATTCTGGACGCGTTCACGGCGCAAGGCGCGCAGATCAGTGACATGCGCGTGATAGGTGGTGGCGCACGCGGGCGTTTCTGGAACCAGATGATGGCCGATATCTACGGCATTCCGGTACACCGCCTCGCGATTCTTCAGGAGGCCACTTCGATGGGCGCAGCTGTGGCAGGTGGTGTCGGAGTGGGGCTGTATCCCGATTTCTCAATGAGCGAGACGATGAATGAAATCGCGGAGACTTTTGAACCCGATCCGCTGTCGCAGTCAGTTTACGAGCGGATTTATCCGATTTTTGAGGCGGCGTACCACGCTTTAGTACCGATCTACGATATGTTTGCCGAGGCAGCTCTGTGACCATTCAAACGGTCACCTGCCCGATTGCCGTCGACGAAGTGCGGCTGGCGGACGCGCACGCTCACGTATGGATCGAACCACCAGAAGGTGTCGCTTCTGAGGCTGCACTCAGGCTCCATGACGCCGAGGCGATCCGGGCAGAACTAAACGACTTTTATTCGGCGGGCGGAACGACCCTGATCGATTGCCAGCCGGGCGGCTGCGGCCGGGATGGGAACCGGTTGGCTGAACTGGCGCGCGCAACCGGCGTGCATATCACTGCGTCCACCGGCTTCCACCAGCAAAAGTACTATCCCCCGGAGTACTGGCTGTGGTCAGCTTCTGCTGAAGAGGCTGCAGCGTACTTTGTCGAAGAACTCACAGTCGGTATGCGTGAAACAGGCAATACGATCCGGGCCACGACGATCAAGGTGGGCTATGAGGGGGTTATTTCCGGGCAGACGCGCATCTTGATGGAAGCTGCCGCCGAAGCGTCACGCCGGACCGGCGCTTTGCTCCTATTCCACACCGAACGCGGGAAAGGGGTTGAAGCGCTGGTCCCCTTTTTTGAAGATAGCGGTGTGAGCGCGCGCCGGTTGTACATGTGCCATGTTGACAAACGCGCGGATGTGGGTCTCCATCGCGAACTGGCACAGGCAGGGGTTTTGCTGGGTTACGACACGTTTGCGCGTCCCAAGTACCACCCGGATCGCGGGGTCTGGCCGCTGCTCGAAATCCTGGTAGCTGAGGGGCTGGAAGCTCAAATTGCCATTGGGCTCGATATGGCATTGGCCTCAATGTGGCGGCATTTCGGCGGTCACCCCGGGCTTGATTTCCTGCCTCACCATGTTGTTCCACGCTTGCGCGCTATGGGCATTCCGGAGCCAGCTATTCGCAAGCTAACGGCCACCAACATCGCGCAATACCTTGTATGGCAAACGGGCGAACTCAAGGACTGAACATGACCGATCAATCCCATGTTTTTCAAACCCGTACCGTCCCGACCATGTATTTCATTGGCGTGACGACCGGGCAGTCGTTGATCATGGATGTGTTTCCTAAATGGTCAGAGATTTTGGGGCTTGGCGCTGAAATCGTAGGGTATGATGCCCCTATTAATGCGCCAGCCGAAAATTACCGGGCGATTGTGCATCATATCAAGACCGATCCGCTCTCATTAGGGGCGCTGGTAACGACGCACAAAATCGATTTGCTGAACGCTACCCGAGATATGTTCGACTATCTCGATCCACACGCCGAGCTGACTGGGGAGATCTCCTGTATCTCCAAGCGCGGTAATTTGCTAGCTGGCCATGCCAAAGACCCCATCGCGTCTGGTCTTGCTTGGCAAGCGTTCAACGAGCCTGGGGAGTGGGGCAGAACGAACGGTCATGTTCTTTGCCTGGGGGCTGGCGGGGCGGCAGTAGCCATCAGTTTGTATGTCAGCAGACTACCCGACCCGGCAGATCGCCCTCGAAAGTTCATCGCCGTGGATCGCAGTCAAGGTCGATTGGATTCGCTACGCGCGATACACGCCAAAATCGATACGGACGTCGAGTTTGAATACATCTGCAATGACGACCCCGTCAAAAACGACGCGCTCATGGGAAAATTGCCGCCTGGCTCGCTGGTTATCAACGCGACCGGTATGGGCAAAGATACTCCGGGATCACCGATTACTGATCAGGGGGTATTCCCCCAAAATGGCAAGGCATGGGAACTGAATTATCGTGGTGCACTCGACTTTTTACACCAGGCCCGCCGCCAAGCTGAAACACGAGGCATCCATGTTGAAGACGGCTGGGTCTATTTTCTGCACGGCTGGAGCCAGGTCATCGCGGAAGTGTTTCATCTTGATCTGACCCCTGAGATTTTTGCGGCGCTGGAGAGAGCTGCCAGTTCTGTGCGTGCTTGAGTAGCGTAATTGGCTCAGCCTGAAAGCCGAGCCGCCGCGTGCATGCAAAACTCTCGGAACAATAAGCCCGCTCGGATAGAGCGGGCTTATCTCATTGACCACATTATGTATTTGTACTGATTCCAAGACATGTTGCCACCTCGCACTTATTGATAGTCGCTCCCAAATCCCGCAGTCGGCATCGTGACGACGACCGTCGTGCCGCTTCCGAGTTCCGAGGTTACCTGCAAGTGAGCCCCGATCAGCGAGGCGCGCTCGTACATGCCCATGAGCCCGAAGTGCTGCACGCCAGACGCACTCAGGTCTGCGGCGTGCTGGGGGACGGCAAAGCCCTTCCCATTGTCGCGCACTGTGATCGTTACCCTCTCGGTTTCAAAGCGGACAGTGAGCCAGATATTGGAGCCGCCGCTATGCTGCCATGCGTTATTGAGCGCTTCCTGTACGATACGATAGAGCGCCATTTCGTGCTCGGGTGCTAGCCGCTGGGGAGCGCCCTGCTTTTCAAAGTGGATGGCAAGCTGACCATCGAGCTCAAGGTCGCGCGCCAGCATTTCGAGCGCCGGAGCAAGGCCGAGTTCTTCCAGATACGCGGGGCGTAGCGCGCGCACGATTCGTCGTAGATCATCGATGGCAGTGGCGATCATGCCGCGAATCTCGGTGAGCTTGGCAGCGGCCTCTGGTTCGTCCCTCAGATACGGCTTCAACATTTGCTGGCGGTGATCGAGCGCAACCAGAGACTGCGCGGTCTGATCGTGTAACTCGTGAGCCAGGCGGCGGCGCTCGTCTTCCTGGGCGCGGGTGATCGCGCCGATGTAGTCGTGCATGCTGGCCTGGGCGGCTTGCACTCGCTTCGACATCTGCTGGAGCGTCCCCTGCAGATGCTGGATTTCCTCGATTCCGCCGACCTTCTGCTCGATAGCGGCGTAATTGCCCCAGGAAAGCTCGTTCGCCTGCGCTTCTAGCTTTCGCAGCGGCAGGACTACGCGCCGGATGCCAAACCAAACCGTGCCGAGCGCGATCAACAGGCCTGGCACCAATACGAGCGGCGCCGCCTGGGAGTACTGGACAATCGGGCTAAGCGTCTCGTGCCAGCGCTCCTGATAGACTAACGTCCAATCTGTCGGGGGAACGGGCGCGGCGGTGCTGATGACGTCATGTCCTTCCCTGTCGGTGCGCTCGAATGCGGCAACCTCGCCGGTTTGCATGATGCGCTTAGCATCTTCCAGGATCTCGCCAATCTGCGCTGGATTGCGACTCAACAGCACAGTGCCGTTGCGAGCGAGGAGTAGCGTGTCAAATGTGCCCGATTCAGGGTCCCTTCCGAGGCCCGCTTCCTTAGCGACGAGGTTGAGCGAGCTAAGCCCCACTGCTCGCACCCCCTGATCGCCGGATACCACATTGATCAGCACCGCCTGCATCCGGCTTCCATCACGCTCCAGATGAGCCAAAACGGCCGGGGGTGAGACATCGCGAACAGCATCCAGAATGGTTTGCCCATCGATTTCCGGTCCAGAGGCAGTGAACATCTGCCCCTCTTCTGTGCCGATCACAACGCCCCTGTCAAAGAGGGGCGTGAGTAATTCGATCTGGTCTATTGCTTCTTCGGGACCGACATCTGCTGCTACACGCGCTAAGCTCGCCAGCACGTTTTGACGCTGCTCGAGCTGGCCGGACAGGGCGGCGGCAGCGGCGGATGTGAGTTGCCGGTTGTGGTCGACCAGCAGATCGCGCATCTCCGCCTGATGTACCGCCACTCCCCCGAACGCCACAAGCACAAGGAGCGCGAGGAGCGGCAGAACCACCAGCGCCAGCAGTTGGAGAGGCAGGCTAGCCAAGCGCATGGGGATCCGATGCTGGTAAGTCAAGCAGGCCGAGCTGCGTAGCTTTCACGACCGCTTCGGTGCGGTTCGCCACGTTAAGTTTCTCGAAGATGCGGCGCAGATGCCCTTGCACCGTGCGGTCGCTGATGTCGAGCAGCAGACCAATCGCTTTGTTGGTTAATCCTCGCGCGGCAGCCTGGAGAACTTCTAGCTCGCGGTCGGTCAATGGCTCGTAAGGCGCAGCCTCGTGCCGCGAAGCGGTCACGGCATGCATCAGCTTGGGGATGATTTGCGGGTCGAGAACGGACCGTCCCTCATTGACGGCGCGCACAGCGTCGACGATGGCCTCGATGTCAGCCGTTTTGAGCACAAAGCCATTGGCGCCTGCTTCGAGCGCCGCCATGATAAACGGATCGTCGTCAAACGCGGTAAGAATCAGGATGCCGACCGGCCACCCCTGAGCCCGCACACGGCGCGCAACTTCAATGCCGCTGAATTCCGGCATCTGGATGTCAAGCACCGCCACGTCTGGTTGGTGCTGCTCGATCAGTTGGAGCGCCTGGGCGCCGTCGCTTGCCTCGGCCAGCACGCTGATTCCGGCAGTTGCCAGAAACTGGTGGATGCCGTGTCGCACCACCTGATGGTCATCCGCCAAAATGACTCGAATTGGCTGCTCTGGTGCCATGCTTCATCGTCCTGTGTACACGTGGAGATTGTAACCTTTCCGGCGTGGGAAGGAACAGAGCAGAACCACGAACCAGAGAGGTTGCTGGGAGTTATCCGGTTTGCATTCCGGGCGGTGTCCCAAACGCCAGCGTCCAGAGGTAGCGCACCAGTGTCCAGGTCTCTTCGGGTGTAAATAGCGTGCCGAAGTTGGGCATGTCTGTTCCCATACCCCCGCGCCTGATTTTCGCGTACAGCACATCGCTCCGCCGCTCCACCATATACCCCGTGTCTGCAAACGCGACCGGGTCTTCGGCGGTGGTTCCTGCAGCTGGACCGTCGCCGCCACCGTACTGCCCATGACATGCGGCGCAGTTTTGATTATAGAGCCGCTCGCCTGATGCAAGAGCCTCTTCCGACACGTCTTGCGTCCAGAGGTAGGCGACTGCATCCAGCAGATCGCGCTCGGACGCAGCCGGATTGTGAGCGGTCAGGAGTTCGAGAGCCTTCGATGGCGTGTTCGACTGTCGCCACTCGGGATCGCGTAGTTCGACAGGGACTTCCAGGCCGTTCGCGATGACTGCCTCTCCGCGCTGTGCCGACGGCTGGAATGCCCAGGTCGTCATCTCACTGCCATGATCAGCCGAAGCGGCATGCACTGCATCAATGTCAACACCCTCTGCGATCAGCGTCTCAATCACCGGGTCGGGCGCTGCTGATGGGAATAACTCGGGATTGGCCGGGTCGCTCACCTCGATCGTGCCGCGCATGCGCCAGTGATCCGGGCTGCACCAGGTCGTGCAGTAGTAGGTGTAGATGCCGGGATGGTCGAAGCGGAGCGTGACTTCCTTCACCTCGCCGGGATCGATCGGGCCGAGGTCCACGCCCAACCCTGGACCGATCGCAATCCCATGCGTCACGTCCATCGACGCGAAGCGCAGCGTGACCGTCTCGCCCACGGCCACGCGAATAGCGTCCGGCGAAAAACCGGCGTGCTCCGGCGCTTGAGCGGCGATGTCAATGACACGGTGTGGGGAAGTTGCCGGTCTGAGCCAATACTGGTAACCCAGCGCCGCAAGGGGCAGTCCGATCACGATCAGCCCCAACGTCAGACGAGCGAGCAACTCGCGAAATCTCATGCTTACCCCAGATAAAGCCTCAGAAAACCAAGCGTGACAAGCAGGGCGAACCCGCTCACCGGCAGCGTAGCCAGGAATGCGGCTTGGTGCTGCGCGCTGTTCTGGCGGGCGATTTTGTAGGTCGTGTTCAGCGCGAACAGAAGGCCTGTTGTGAGGACGCCGACCTGGAGAAAGGGCAGGACCGTCGCGCCAAGCGGTGTCCAGGGCGTGCTGGCTGTGCCGAACAGATTCCAGCCCCAGCCGAACGGGTCCGACAGCACCGCCAGCGCATAGCTGCCATTGACCAGCACGAACCCAAAGGTGAATGCGATCCACGCGGCGAGCCCCAGCGGGATCAGCGCGTAGGCGTAGTCCACGAACAGGCGGCGGAGCGGTTGTTGCTGCCGGGCAATCCGGCGTGCGATCCACACTGCTGCGCCAAACGCTCCCGGCAGTATGACTAGGTTGAGCAATACGAAGCCGAGCGCATACAGCCCCCAGTGAGGCAGCGTGTGCATGTTCGCCCAGTCTTTGAGCCATCCCCAAGGGCCGAGCAGCACCGCCGAATAAAGCAACGCGCATCCGAGCATGATGAAGGCTTTGTAGGCTTCGTCCAGGCGGCGCTCGCTGGCAACCATCAGGTCGCTGCCTGGGGAGCGCAGGTTGAGCACGATATTGTTCTTCGGGCAGGTCTTCAGGCACTCAAAGCACATACCGCACGCGGCGTTGCGTTGCAGGCTGCCAGGGAACACCATCCAGGGACAGCCGTAGCCGTATTCGTTCCCGGTGAGGCAATCCTTCGTCTTGTGCGCCACGCAGACGTCCGGATCGGCGACGCGCAGCTCGACTGGCGCCATCATCGAGTACAGCCCGATGAAACCGCCGACCGGGCAGACGTAGCGGCAGAACACGCGATTCTTGTAGAGCGCACTCAGCACCACGCCAACCAGCAGGAAGCTGAGCAAGACCCACGCGCTCACGGTGGGGCGGGTGAGGATGATCGTGCTGAAAATCGCAACGCCAAGAAAGCCGAAGTTCTGCAGCCAGATGTTCTTCAAGCGCCGGGGCCAGCGCAGGCCACGCGTCCACAGCTTGCCCGGCCTGCGCTGCACGATCGCGCGGCGCTGAAGCCATTCGCCCGGCGCCGGGATGGGACAGATAGTGCACCACAGCCGCCCGAAGAATGGGACAAGCACCGCAATGAGCAGCGCCCACCACACGATCCAGACGAAGACGATCCCAAAGTTGCGACTGCCAGCCGGGGTGCCGACCAGCCCTGCAAGGATCGCCAGCGTGAACACCGCCAGCGTCAGGAGCATCGCAGCCGGTTGGAAGGCGCGCGATTTCAAGGTGCGCTTGAGCAGCGGCACGCGCTCCAACAAATCGATGCGCCCCTGATTTAGCATCGCTACGATACCCAGTCAGAGTAAATCGTCAGATACTTGGTCGGCTCGACCGGGTCGTTCGTCTTCAGATGCACGCGGAACTCGTGCGGGCCGCCCATGCCCTCGTGCATTGAGTACGACATCGAGATGCGCCCCTCGTGCCCCGGATCGATGACCATCGAGCTGACGACCGCACGTGGCGGGCAGCAGCCTTCGACAACCTCGACGCGAGGCTCGCCGAGAATCAGGAGGGGTTCGTCACCGACATTCCGCACGGTGTAAACGGTATTGATGACCGTGTTCAGCTTGACCTCGCCGTAATCCAGCACCTCGTCTTCCACAACTTCGACGCGCGGCCCGCCGGTGACCTGCGGCTCAAAATCGGGATCGAACACGGTTTGGCCCGGCTGATTTTCCCCACGCGACGTAAATGCCAGCGCTGCGACAATCAGGAAAATGCTGCCGAGAGTGCCACCCAGCATCCAGAAAACGGTGCTCTGGCTGCGTTTCTTGGCTCGACGCGGCTTAGAAACGTGACTTGCTCTCATGGGTAATTTCCTCAAAGGACTCGTTCCGGCCTGCTTGCCACAGAAAAACCAGCATCCCTGCCGAAGCGCTCAGCACCACGCCGAGCGCGCGCCAATATGGCGTGTTGGCGTTCACGACCAGCTCGCCGATCATGAAGGGATGCAGCGGCCCGCACGACACGGCGCAACGATAGCGGAATTTCCCGGCCTTATTGGCGACAAACGTTATTTCCTGCATGACGCCCGGCTCGACCCGCCGCTCAATCCCGTAGCCGTCCAGGTAGAAGCCGTGGACTACATCCGAGGCAGTGAGCTTAATCACGACGCGATCGCCTTGGTTCACATGGATGCGCCCCGGCTCAAACTCGAACTGTGTGGCGTCGATGTGTACCGTGCGCTCCGCTGAGGACGTCTCGTTACCGAACGGTACTACCAGGAATGTCAGTGCGAGCAGCGCGAAAGTTGCCGCGATCAGGCGTAGGCGGGTTGCAGGACGCAGCACCAGCATTACCCCCTGGGGAGCGGCGTGTTGGTGCCGGGGCCGAACGGGCTGTACTGCGCGTCGATATAGGCGCGTATGGCTGGCGAGGATCGTCCGTCGGCTTTCAGGCGCATCACATCGTGCGTGATGTCGACGCAGATGCCGCATCCGGTCGCGTGGTTGTCGAACGTGATCGTTCCATCTTCGGCCACGTCCCGGATATAGCAGCTCAGGTTGCTGGTGTGGCCCATCGCGCCGCAACCACAGTAGCAGGGATAGTGTGCGAGCTCATTCCCGTGCGAGATAGCGTAGTTGTAGGCTTCCCGCACGCGAGGTGGCGCGCTGCTCACCCATTCTGGGAGCTTGGCCGAGGTGGCCGGATGCTCGCCACTGTCGCTACAAGCGGACAGCACCGTAGCGCCCGCAAGAAGCGCAAGCAAGAGGATACAGCGAGTGATCAGCTTCATGAGTTCTCTCCGCGAAAGGATAAAAAGCTACCCGACACTATAAGGGAAAGCGGGGGACGTGACATGCGCCAAATGGCGTATCGACGAGTGCGCGATCTGTCACTAATTTCCGGGGGGAGATGCTAGGAATGATGTCCGCGGCCTGACCGCGCCGAAGGGGGCGAGTGTGAGGATCCCGCCAAATGACCTGATCTGAAATGCGACATTCGGCGCTATGAGTCGAGCTTAGCGGTCTCTATACTGGGGAACACGTAAGAGTGAGGGGAGTGGCAAGCGTGACGCGTGAGCTGGTAGTTGATCGGGCATGCTATGAGGTCGTCCCTGCCCTTCAGGGCGCGCTCAGGGCTGCAGGGCTGCGCGTGGAGCAGTCGTTCGATCTCCGTTCGGCGCTGGCAAATGTGCCATCGTGCGCTTGCCCTCACCATGGGACAGCGCTTTGCGACTGTCAATACAACGTCCTGCTGGTATACGGCCAGGCAGGTATGCCGGTCAGCCTGATCGTGCACGGTCACGATAATCGGACCTGGATCGCGCTGGCCAACTGCCCAGGCGCGGCGGCAGAGTTGGCTGCGCAAATCACGCAAGCCGTCGCGGGATTGTTTCGCAACGATCTATCCCCAGCGCAAACCGCTCGTTAAGTGACCAAATGGAAGGAATGACTGAAATGGCTATCGATCCAGTATGCGGTATGGAAGTGAACGAAGAGACGGCTGCCGGTAAATCCGAGTATCGCGGTGTGACCTACTACTTCTGCTCCCCTGGCTGCAAGCGAGCATTTGACCAGAAGCCGGAGCAGTATGTGAACGGCCAGCAGGGTCAGACAGGCCACTCAGAGCACGGCGGCCCGCATCACTAGCTTGTGTCCTGTGGCACCTCGCGTCTGTGTGGGGCCACATCATCGGGTTACCTGCCTGGCCCGCCGCGAGTGTGAATAGCTCCTACCACCGGAGGATTGTTCTGTAAGTTTGAAGCCCCTGGTTGCACTCAGCATTTTGGGTATCGCGCATATCTTCCGCCCGTGCTGCGGTAACTCGACGGCATTTCCCGACTGCAATCGCGGAATGGCAGTGCTCGGCCTCCTTGAACTGCTTCCTTCTCAGGGCGCCACCGAAGATGAGTTGTACGAAGCCGCGCGGGTCTTCAATGCCTACGCGTTTTCGGAAACCTATATCACTCTGGCTGCGTACTTTGTGCACTGCAAAGCGTGCCGTGGACGGATCTCAGCCCACAGGATGTGCTGAGTGACCAGTATTCCGGTATCCAGGGCGCGCGCAATGTTGCGGCGGCTGTCGGCCCGATCCCCGGCGCCCCAGTTCGGGGTGGAAGCTGTGGGGTATAAGGATGTAGAGGGTCAGTCGCCGCATGTATACAAAACTCCTGAAACAAATAAGCCCACTCGGATAGAGTGGGCTTATCATGGCGAGCATTCTAGGGACGCTCAATGGCAGCTTAGCGCAACCGTGGGGGCGCGTGCTCGTTCAGTTACATAGGACTCACCAACTGAATGTAGTTCCCGTCCGGGTCCGCAAGGGTTGCAATCCAGCCCCCTCCCAGCTCATACGGCTCCCTGATGACCGTGGCTTGCGCCTGGCGGATCCGCTCGTACTCGGCCTGGACGGCTGGGGTTTCGAAATTCAGGATGATTCGCGCGGGCTCTTTGGCTTGTCCCTGCACCTCCGAGTGCTCGCCTACGGTCAGGAAGCCACTGCCCACCTGCCAGCCGTAGTATCCTCCATCAGACCAGTCGGCTGGTCTGCCCAACACTTTCTCATAGAACGTAGCAAGCACTTCGGGCTGGTTCGTGCCGATTAAGACTGAATTGAAGTTGAGGTTGGATGGTGATTGTTGGGCTGCCATGTTCCTATCTCCTCTACAAGTCTCAGAACCAGTGTGTCTCTCCGATACAACGTAGCTACCTCAAGGTGAAATCGCTGCATGTCGTGTGTTATGACGAAACAATCGCGAGGTGTGTGGGGAACGCACAGTCGATTATCTGATCGTATCAAACTCGACCTGCACATCACTACTGATTGGAACGAAGAGGCGACGCGCGCCATCCGTATCACGCTGGATCGCCCCGCCAATGGTGATGACCGGCCGCTGCTGCGAAGATTGTATTTGACTGGATGACCTTCGGGTCCGAATGTCTCAAACCATCACTGTTTTTCGAATGGAGCAGCGAGGTGCCCATGATTCTGGAGTTCACCGGCGTGATTTTGTTTTGGAAGGGGCCCGCCCCGTGGTACTTCGTGACCGTTCCAGAAGCGCAGAGCCGCGATTTGAAAGCGATATCCGGGTCCGTAACGTATGGTTGGGGAGTGATTCCGGTACATGTCCGGATCGGCAAAACCGAGTGGCAGACTTCCTTGTTTCCGAAGGACGACCGCTACCTTGTGCCCATCAAAGCAAGCGTCCGAAAAGCTGAGAATCTGAAGGAAGGCGACACGGTGGCGTTACGGCTTGAAGTTCGTTGACCGTCCGCACCCCTCACTCCTGTGGCTGAAACGTCGCGTGTGTATGAAACTCCACAAACATGGCGGAGAGAACGCTCGACGATCTGAAGCTCCCTCACTGTTTGGTACGCCGCGACAATGTTCTCAGGCGGCGTGCCCGGCTGGATCGAGTTCGCGGGCGCCATGATGTAACGCTCCACGCCCAACGTCTCGAAATAGCGCCGGACGTGCGTGCGCGCCTCGTCGGGCGTGCCAAACAGCAACAGGCGCTGTACGTCAAGCCCGCCCAGATCCAAGACCGGGCGGTCCGGACGTTCCCCCGCCAGGACCGTGCGAACCCGCTCCTGATGTGTTTGTGGCATGGTGGGTGTCCTGTGTGGGTCAAAGCAAGCAGTTGCTAACCGCCGCCTAGACTCCGTTTTCCACGAACGGCAGCACAAGCGTCGTGAGCATGTGGACCAGTTCTGTCCGCACGTTGTCGAGGTGTTGCTCCATTAACCGCTGAGCGGCCGCGGCATCCCCCTCAACTATCGCCTTGACGAACGCTTCATGCTCGACGGTCGAGGCGGCCATGCGTGCTCGCATCGTCGCGTAGCCGATGCGGACCCGGTGCCACTGGTCGTTCAGGTTGGCAACGATGCGCTCCGCCCGCGCGTTTCCGGCCATCGCAAAAATGATATCGTGCAGCTTGAAGTCACACTTCAGCCAGGTCTCGCTATCCCCGCTGGCGGCGGCCGCCTGCATCTGCTCGAAACACGCTAGAAGCTCAGCGCGCTCTTCCTCACTACCGCGCTCCGCCGCGCAGCGAGCCAGCATCCCCTCGATAGCGATCTTAATATCGAACAGCTCGTGTATGTCATCGATTGAAAGCGAGTAGACACGCCACCCCCGCCGCGCCTCATTGATCAGCAGCCCCTCGTTTTCTAGCCGGTGGAACGCTTCGCGCACCGGCGTCCGGCTGATGTTGAGTTCCTGCGCGACCTGCGTATCGGTGATCACCTGCGACGGCTTGTAGCGCAGGTTGATGATCTGCTCTTTGACGTATTCATACGCCTGGTGTTGGAAGGTTTCGCTCATGATTCTTTCCCGCTCTCGGTATTGCTTCCCCACATGTCAACCATTCTACAGCAATTGTATCAGAAAAGCGGTCACCTGGAGATTCAAAGACGCGCGTCTATTGTATTCAAAATATTGACTTTCAGAATACAATCATGATAAATTGGATAAGGTAACCTGTCAATTTTCGTATACGGGCCTGCTTGCTAATACTGTTTGGACGTGTCTGGAGGTTCCGAATGCCCCTTTCTGCCGAAAAAATCACTGCGCTAGAGGAAGTGGCCTATCAGATTCGACGTCTGAGCGTCGAGATGATCACCTATGGCCGCTGGGGGCACATCGGCGGCTCGTTTTCGCTGGCAGAGCTGCTTGCGGTCCTTTACTTCCACGCGATGCACGTGAAACCAGATGACCCACACTGGGCGGAGCGCGATCGCCTGATCCTCTCGAAAGCGCACGCTTCCCCCGCCCTGTATGCGGCGATGGCGCTGCGCGGCTATTTCCCGATCGACGCGCTGTACACCTATTGCGAGCTGGGCGGGCTGCTCGAAGGGCACACCGACCTGCGGCGCACGCCCGGCCTGGAGTCGTCCGGCGGGCCGCTCGGCATGGGGCTGTCGGTCGCAGCGGGGATGGCGCTCGGCCTGCGGTTCAAGGGGAACCCTGGCCCGCGCGTGTTCTGCATCCTCGGCGATGGCGAGACGAACGAAGGAAACGTCTGGGAAGCGGCGATGAGCGCCGCACACTATCACCTCGACAACCTGATCGCGATCGTGGACTACAACAAGGTGATGGCGAAGGGATTTGTGTGGGACCTGATGAGCGTGGAGCCGTATGCGGAAAAGTGGTCGTCGTTTGGATGGGACGTGTTCGAAGTAGACGGTCACGACATCCCCGCGATCGCCCAGGCATTGCACGAGGCGCGCTGGGTTCGCCCGCGCGGCAAGCCGATTGTGATCATCGCGCACACGGTCAAAGGGCGGGGCGTTCGCATGTGCGAGTTCAATTACAAGTGGCACACCCACGCACCCGATCCCAAAACGGCGGACACCATGCTGCGCGAGCTTTCCCGCAACTATGGGCGGCCGGAAGAAGGCTACAGCCGCTTGAGCGCTGATACGGACAAGGAGGTCTTCTATGGCGGCGAATGAAAACGGACACCAGCCGGAAGAAATGCGCGATGTGTTTGGGAAGATGCTGGTGCAGCTTGGCGCCGAATATCCCAACATGGTGATGCTGGACGCCGACCTGAATACCTCGTCCAAAGCGGTGTACTTCAAGAATGCCTATCCCGATCGCTTCGTGCAGGTGGGCATCGCCGAGCAGAACATGTTTGGAATGGCCGCCGGTCTGGCGCTGATGGGCTTCATCCCCTTCCCAAGTACGTTCGCCGTCTTCGCGTCCCGTCGCGCGCTCGATCAAATCGCGATCTCGATTTGCTATCCTGCGCTGAACGTCAAAATCCCTGGCTCGTACGTCGGGGTGACGACCAGCCGCGCGGGCGCTTCGCACAACAGCATCGAAGACATCGCAATCATGCGCGCCATGCCGAACATGCGTGTGGCTGATCCGGGCGACAACGCCGATCTGCGTGCGATTATGCGCGCCGCGATGGAAACCGAGGGGCCCGTTTACTTCCGCGTGACGCGCTACACCTTGCCGGACCTCTTCGACGAGTCACACAAGTTTGAGTGGGGCAAGGGGCACGTCATCCGTCCAGGTACGGATGTCACGCTGTTTGGCACCGGACTCATGAGTTACAAATGCCTGCAAGCCGCCGACCTGCTGGCTGGCGATGGCATCAGCGCCGAGGTCGTCCACATGGGGTCGATCAAGCCGCTGGACCGCGAGCTGGTCGCCCGCTCGGTCGGGAAGACGGGCTGCGCGGTCGCAGCGGAGAATGCGTCGATTGTCGGCGGGTTTGGCGCGGCGATCGCCGAGGTATTGGGCGAGGTTTGCCCCGCTCCGCTGTTCCGCATCGGCGTGCGCGATCAGTGGGTGGATAGTGGCGGCGTGAACGATCTGCTCAACCACCACAAAATGCAGCCTGAGCATATCGCCGAGGCGGCTATCCAGTCCATCCGGCTCAAAAAAGAAAAGGTCGTTTACTGATGACGTACCAAGCGTTACAGCAGCTCGACCCTGTGCGGCTGTTCCACGATTATCTTGTCGTGACGGGCGTCGCGCGCACCGAGCCAGAGCCGGAAGGCGACCCGCGCCTGATCGGCAAGCGGCTCGGGCTGATCAACGGTGCAGCGTGGATTGCGCTGTGGGCCAATTACTTCGGGCGTAAGTTCTGCCCCGGAGCGCACCTGGTCATGGCCGGGAATGAAGCCGTGCAGATGAACTTCATGACGGCGCACCAGCAGGGCCGTCCCACGCCGCCCCAGGCCAATATCGACGCCTTCGCCCGCTATGCGCAAGACCTGGTGTCGCTCGCCAATGTCGACGCGATCCTGATTACTTGCTCCACGATGAACCGGGCGTATCCGGCGGTGCAGGCAGCGGTGGATGTGCCGGTTGTGCCAATCGACCGCCCGATGATGGAGCGCGCCATCGATCACGGCGGCAAAGTGCTCGTCATCGCGACACACGGGCCCACGGTTGCCAGCACGCAAAAGTTGCTCGCGGAAACGGCCGAGGCGAAGGGCAAGTCGTACAGTTTCTGCGGCGTGACGGTCGAGGAAGCGTGGCACCGGCTCGCTGCCGGAGATATTGCCGGGCACAACACGCTGATCGCGGATGCGATTCGCGAAACGCTGTGCAACGAACCGCTCGGCAGCGTCGTCCTGGCGCAGCTTTCGATGACCGTTTTCCTGTTCACCTACCCCGATCCCCAGGCGGAGTTCGGGGTTCCAGTAATCACCAGCGGCCAGTGTGGCTTTGAGTACATGCGTGAGCTGCTCGCCGCTCAGGGGACCGAATGACTGCCCAGCCGCAAGTCGCCGTCTCGCTTGCATCAGGCCAGCCGCCAGAGTATCCGGTCGGGCTGATGCCAGAGATTCGGGACGCGATCCGCACCAGCGGCAAAACGCTCGTCGTGCTGGACGACGACCCCACCGGCACGCAGACGGTACACGATGTTTCGGTGCTGACGGTGTGGGATGTCGAGAGCCTGGCGGCGATGTTGGGCTCCGGCGCGACGTGCTTCTACATCCTGACTAACTCCCGCAGCCTGCCCGCCGCCGACGCCGAGCGCCTGAACCGCGAGATCGGCACGAATCTGCGGATCGCGTCGGAGCGGACCGGGCGCGCGCTCGCCGTCACCAGCCGCAGCGACTCGACTTTGCGCGGGCATTTTCCGGGCGAAGTCCGCGCGCTGGAAAGCGCCCTGGGCGCCGAGTTCGACGCGTGGCTGCTGGTCCCGTTCTTTCTCGAAGGCGGCCGCTTCACGGTGGATGATGTGCACTACGTCGCCGAGGGAAGCTGCTTCATCCCCGCCGCCAAGACGCCCTATGCCCGCGACGCGGCATTTGGATACCAAAACTCAAACCTGCGTGCGTGGGTCGAGGAAAAGACCGGCGGGCAGGTTCGCGCGGACGAGGTTGTGTCGATTAGCCTGGAGACGATCCGGCGCGGGCCGGAGCAGGTATGCGAGCAGCTTATGGCGATGCCACGCGGGTCGATTGGCGTGGTCAATGCGCTGACGTACCGCGACATGGAGAGTTTCGTCGCGGGGCTCCTGCGCGCCGAAGCCGCTGGAAAACGCTACCTGTACCGGACGGCGGCGTCGTTTGTCCGCGTGCGCGCCGGGATTGAGGCGCGTCCCCTTCTCAGCGCACACGATCTGGCGCTTCCTGCGAAGGGCGGCGGGCTGTTCGTGGTGGGATCGTACGTGCCCAAGACGACCGCCCAGCTTGAGATGCTCCTGACGCATACCGACATCGCGGCAATCGAGATCCAGGCAAGCCTGCTGGTTGACGAAACGAGCGCAGAAGGGGAAATCCAGCGAGTGGCCGCGACGGTCAATCGCCTGCTCGAAGCGGGGCGCGACGTGGTCGTGTACACCAGCCGGGCGCTTGTCCGGGGGAGCGATCCGGCGCATAGCTTGCACCTCGGGAGCCGCGTCTCGCAGGGGTTGATCGATGTGGTGCGACGTTTGACCGTGCAGCCGCGCTACCTCGTCGCCAAAGGCGGGATTACGTCCAGTGACGTGGCGACGCAGGGGCTCGGCGTGCAGCGCGCGACAGTTGCCGGGCAGATTCTGCCGGGCGTGCCGGTGTGGGTGCTCGGCGAGGAGAGTCGCTTTCCGGGGGCGGCATACGTTGTTTTTCCGGGAAATGTCGGAAACGAAAATTCGCTCGCTTTGGTTTTTAAAGCGTTGCGTTTGGCGTAAGGATTTATTTGAGGTTTTCCTGTGTTGACATCCCTGACTAAGCTGGTGGGCCCTGCCCAGGCGGGCGGCTACGCGGTAGGCGCGTTCAACGTCTACAACCTCGAAGAGGTGCGCGCGGTTATCGCTGCAGCCGAAGCGGAGTCCAGCCCCGTCATCCTGCAACTGCTGCCCGCCGCGCTGGCGTATGGCGGAGCGGCGTTGGTTGACCTCTGCCTGTCCGCCGCGCGTCACGCGACTGTTCCCGTAAGCGTCCATCTCGATCATTGCGCCTCGGCGGACACGCTGGCGGGCGCGTTGCGCGCCGGTATGCCCTCGGTGATGGCGGACGGCTCACACCTGGATTACGCGGCCAATGTCGCGTTCACGCGAGAGATGGCCGCGCTGGCGCACGCCGCCGGAGCGACGATTGAGGCGGAGCTTGGGCGCATCAGCGGAAATGAAGACGGGCTGACGGTCGCAGCGCGCGAGCAGCGCATGACCGATCCGGCGCAGGCCGCCGACTTCGTCGTGCAAACCGGCGTGGACGCGCTCGCCGTGTGCATCGGGAACGTGCATGGGCGCTATCCCGGCGAGCCTCGCCTCGACTTTGCGCGGCTGGAAGCGATCCGCGCCGCTGTGCCGGTCCCGCTGGTACTGCACGGTGCGTCCGGCCTGCCCGACGCCATGATCCGCCGCTGCATTACGCTCGGCGTCACCAAGATTAACGTCAACACTGAGCTGCGCCACGCGTACCTTGACGCGGCGCGAACCTGCCTGGCTCAAACTTCGTGCGACCTGCTCGACCTGATAACGCACACCACCGCGGCGGTTCAGGCGGTGGTGGCCGACCGGCTGCGCGCTTTCGGGTCTTCCGGGCAGGGGGGAAAGGAGGCTCCACAACCTGCATCGCCTATTCACCAGCAATTTTAAGTGAGAGCGCTTATTCCTGAGGAGAGAGGGAACGTGCGTAAGAGCTTTGCAAAAATCTTTGCCCTTTTGCTAGTCGTCGCGCTGTCGGTTCCAGCGGTGGCGTTGGCGCAAGACGAGCAAGTGACTATCCAGTGGTGGAGCCACTGGGCAAACGAGCCTGCCAAAGTTGCCGTGATTGAGCAGATCGCGGCGGACTACATGGCCGAGCATCCGAACGTCACCATCGAGCTGACGTGGTGGGACAAGGGCCCGCTGTTCGACGCGATTCGCAACACGATGATCGCCGGTGAGGGCGCGCCCGACATCACCACCTTCGACCTCGAAGTGAGCGAGTGGGTCGAAGCGGGCTGGGTGCTGGACATCGAAGACTATCTCCCCTGGGACAACTTCCTGCCGGGCATCAAGGAAGACGGCAACTTTGAAGACCAGGGCATCGAGGGGCAGTACAAGTTCAACATCAGCGCCGTCAGCAACATGCTGTTCTACAACCCGGACATCTTCGCTGAGCTGGGCATCGAAGTCCCCGAAGACTATCAGTTCACGACCGATGAATTCCTCGAAGTCGTCCAGAAGTGCAGCGACGCCGGTTACGCCGGTGTTGCGGACGCGATCGGCAACCGCGCCTATCCGGGCGTCTGGCCAGCGCAGGCCGCGCTGTGGACATTGGTCGGCCCTGAAGAGTGGAACCTGTACAACAACGGCTTGAAGTCGTGGGACACGCCGGAAGCGCGCCAGGTGCTCGAATACACCGCTCAATTGCGCGACGCCGGGCTGTGGCCGACGACCTTCTCGACGATGGGGATCGACGAATTCCACATCTACTTCCACACCCAGCGGAAAGCCTGCATGCTCTACGTTCCGACCTGGTATCCTGGCCGGGCGTTCCAGCCGCAGGAAAACGGCGGGCAAGACCCGAACTGGCACTTTGGCATGCTGCGCTATCCTTCGTGGGAAGACGGCAAGGGCAACGACCTGCTGTGGAACTCGTTTGAGTCTGGCTATGCGGTCCTCTCGACGACTGAGCACCCCGACGTCGCGGGCGACATCCTGGCGTTCGCCGCGCAGCCGAAGTACGGTGCTCTGTGGACCGCGGTCACCAACAGCCCATCCGCCATCAAGTACGACGTCGAAACCGACTGGCCGTCCGAAGAACTGCAAGAGGCGCTCGGCGCGGTCCCTGGTCAGTGGGACTGGTACTGGGAAGAGTTTGCGAAGGTCTACGGCACGATGACCCCCGCTATCGGCACGACGACGCGTTGTGGCGATTTCGAGGCGGCTGTGGTGGCTGCGCTCAATGAGGGTCTGCCTCTCGGCCTGCTCACCGTGGACGAAGCGATCGAGATGCTTGATGAGGCGCTCTGCGCGGAGTAATCCGCCCGGCGCGCGTTTGTGGGATGTGGAAAGCTCGGCTCTCCACATCCCACACATTGATTGCTGAAGGGGCACCCTATGACCACCAAGGCCCACGCTTCACCGGGAACGTTCACGTCGGCTGCGGTTTCGTCCCGAAATGTCGCGCGCAAGAAACCGTGGGGGCCGATCCTGCTGTTTCTGGCGCCGGTCATGCTTTTCTATGCGGCGTTCGTGCTCTACCCCGTTGGCGCGACCATGTACAACTCGTTTCACACCATCGAGGCGAACCTTGGCCAGATCACGACGACGTTTGTCGGCCTGGACAACTACAAGGCGCTGCCGGATGACAAAATCTTCATTCAGGCGGTCAAAAACACTTTCATCTGGTCGACCGTTGGCCCAACGATCGAGCTGATTACGGCGGTAGGGCTGGCGCTGCTGGTGTATTTCAAGGTGCCGTTTTTCCGGTTCTATCGGGTGGCCTGGTTCACGCCGATGTTGGTTTCCGGTGTGATCGTCGGTCTGGTCTGGCGCTGGATCTTCAACTATGACTGGGGTTTGCTCAACGTTGGGTTGCGCGCCATTGGCCTGGACTCGCTGGCGGTGAACTGGCTTGGGCGGCGGGACACCCCCCTGGCGGTGGTGATCTTCGTCCACTTCTGGGCGACGTTTGGCTTCTCATTCGTGCTAGTGCTGGCCGGGCTCTCCACTATTTCCAACGATCTGGTCGAGGCAGCGCGGGTGGACGGGGCATCCACGCGGCAGATCGTCTGGCGCGTGCTGATTCCGCTGCTGCGCCCGGTGCTGATCACCGTAACGCTGCTGTCGTTCATGGGCAAGATGCGCGCGTTCAACGTGGTGTGGGTGCTGACCGGCGGCGGGCCGCTGCACTTTTCGGAAACGGTTGCCACGTACATCCAGAAGCGGGCATTCCTGTGGCGCAGCATCGACCTGGGTTACCCCTCTGCGATGGCAGTGGCGTGGTTCGGGATCGTGCTGTTGGGGGTCGGCCTGCTGAAGCTGTGGCTGGGCCGCAAAGAGACCTATTAGACCGGTGCAGGTGCGAGGCCGATACACATGACGACGAAAAGTATTCCCATGAAGCCCGCAATCGATGGGCGGATGGTTCGGCACTCGGTCCGGCAGGTGCTCGTCACGGTTCTGTTGATGAGTGTCACGCTGTTGATCATCATCCCCTTTCTATGGATGCTGGCCATGTCGTTCCGCACCACCGGCGAGATTCTGACCGATCCCTATGGCCTGCCGACACGGCTGAACTTTGACAACTATTCCAAGCTATTTTTCGATCCCGAAATCGGCTTTTACCGCTATTTCGGCAACAGCAGCATCGTCACACTTGGTGCGCTGATGCTGACGCTGGCGCTTTCGACGCTCGGCGGGTATGGGTTCGGGCGCAGCCGCTATGACTTCCGGTTTCGCGGCTGGTTGTTTGCGCTGCTCCTGTTCGCGCTGATGCTCCCGCCGCAGATCATGTACATCCCGCAGTTTCAGATGATGACGAAGTACGGGCTGCTGAATACGTACTGGGCGCTTATCCTGCTGTACACGGCGTCGCAGCTTCCGGTTAGCACGTACCTGATGGCCACCTATTTCCAGAGCCTGCCTGAAGAACTCGAAGAAGCGGCGCGCATCGACGGAGCGAGCGACTTGCGCGTGTTCCGGCAGGTGATGCTCCCCCTGGCGCGGCCTGCCGTTGCGACCGTGATCCTCATCAACTTCCTGCAGTTCTGGAACGAGCTGCTGCTAGCGGTGACGATGGTCACCAAGCCGGATATGCGGACTTTGCCCGCCGCGATGATGCTGTTCGTAGGCGAGAACAGCGCTGACTACGCCATGGCTGCTTCAAGCCTGGTCGCGGCGATGCTGCCGATCCTTTTGCTATACATTTTTCTCTCCGATAAGTTCATCGAAGGGCTCACCGCCGGAGCGCTGAAGGGATAGGAAAAAGCGAAATAATCTGCTTATACCGATAGGTCAAAGAAATACGGTACTCAAGTGCCTGCGGGTGCGCCGCTCTGGTGGTTGCGAAAGCGTGCTATCCTCATTTTAGAGTAGATGAGGAGGCTGTCCATGAAGCGCACCAATCGATGCGCCTTGCTGGTGCTGACCGCCGCGCTGATCGCGACAGTGGTGCTGTTGGCTTGCACGGATGAAAGTCGCGCCCGGCTCGCGCCCGGCACGTGGTCTGCTCAGGCATTTGTGACTATGACCAGCGCGCCCCGCGCCGCAGGCGGGATGATTCCAACCCCTACCTTCCGGCCGACCGAGCAGGCTCCGACTCCCGCCCATCTGGATCGTAATCTGGAGACCACCGCCGCCACGCGCCAGCAGCTACAGTGGTTGGTCGCGGAGCGCGTCATGCCTGTGGTGAAGGACGAGGCAGTGCTCCAAGCTATGCTCGCCGTGCCGCGACATGCCTTCGTGCCTACCGCCTATCTGGATCAAGCTTACGGCGATCATCCGCTCCCAATAGGCTACGGGCAAACCATCTCACAGCCCTCGCTCGTGGCGATGATGACCGAGATGCTGGAATTGGAGCCAAACGAAAAGGTGCTCGAGATTGGCACTGGCTCCGGCTATCAAGCCGCGATCCTGCGCGAGATCACCGATCAGGTTTACACGATCGAGATCGTGCCTGAGCTGGCCGGCATTGCGCGGCGCATCTTTGACGAGCTGGGTTACGAGGATATCAAGACGCTGCGTGCCGATGGGTACTGGGGCTGGTGGGAGCACGCACCCTTCGATGCGATCATCGTCACTGCCGCGCCCGATCACTTGCCCGCGCCGCTGGTCGCGCAGTTAAACCCGGACGGCGGTCGCATGGTGATTCCGATCGGCCCGCCGGGCGGCTATCAGAGTTTGTGGCTGGTGGTGAGAAATGGCGAAGAGATCGAAATGCAGCGCGTGATCGACGTCGCGTTCGTGCCATTTACGCGTGAGGGCGAGTGAGTAAGGCAGCGCCATAAAGCAGCCCGCCGATCCACAGCACCCAACCAAAACCGAATGAAAGCGCTATCAACGCCGCAATGACCGCGCTGACGACAGACGCACCACCATTGATCGCCCACGCCCACGGGATGAGGTCGGGCAGGGCGCGGATCGCCAGAATGCCGCGCGCGAACGGGATACCCATTAAAAGGCCGAGTGGTGCCAGCACCAGGACACTCAGTGGCCAGCGGACGGCCAGCGGCAGGGGGAGCAGCGCCGCGGCCACGATGTCGATCAGCCACGGCCACAGCAGCGCCAGCGCCGTCAGCACCGCCAGCGCGGCCCTCCAGGGCACTCGATGCGAGACGGCGCTGCCGATACCGGAGAACAGCAGCAGCGTCCCGAGGACGGTCGCGATTGCGAGGGTGGGCTGGCCGATCAACAGCACAAACTGTTGTATCGTGGCGACCTCAATCAGCAGGTAGGCCAACCCTATCGCGGTGAAGTAAGCTAACACACGGCGGCGCTCAGCGCCGCCTGCGTCTGCCAGCGCAGCTCGGAAGCGGGGCCGCAGCGCGATCGGAAGGAGAATGAAGATCAGCGCGCCTGCGGTTGTGAAGGCCAGCAGGGCGACTAACACGAAGAAGCCACTCCCGCCAAACGGCTGCCAAGTCCGCCCCAGGTTTTCAAGGATGGCGGGAGTTTGCCGCCACTTGAAGAAGTGGAAGAAGAATGGGTGCTGGTCCGTGGGAGGTCGCACTTCGAAGTCGTAATCGTCGTAGAACGTCTCACGATTCGACGTTTCCAGCAGCGCCGTGAACGTGGTGTAGTAGAAGTCTTCGGGCAGCCGCGCGTAGCGGTTGACGGTTTCCGGGGGAAGGTCAGGGACGAGCACCATGTCCACCATCAGCCGCTCGGCCTCCGCCAGCACGGTCGCGATCTCGTTCTCCGTAAAAGGCTGCGCCTTCACCAGGAACGTCACCGTCTGGAAGGTGCGGAAGGCGATGATATGCGAGGCGGGCTTGGTCACGCCGCGCTCGTCCAGCGCTGCCAGAATCAGCCCCAGGGTGCGCAGTTCCTCACTGGGCGGAGTTTGCAGCCAGCGCGTCACCATGAAGATCCCATCCTCGTCCAGTAAGTCGAGGTACGCCCGAAAACCCTCGACCGTGTAGACGTAATTCTCGGTGAGGGTGAACGCCTCAGACGTCACTGGTCGATAGGGATCGGTCAGCGCAAGTTGTACCACGTCGAAGCGGCGATCCGTCTGGCGGGCGTAGGTGCG
>Ga0134097_1000386_pt1 | contig 49344 bp, 44 predicted proteins | sample 8_3taG_FD_94450 | JGI IMG/M metagenome (GOLD analysis project Ga0134097, IMG submission 94450) | Switchgrass degrading microbial communities from high solid loading bioreactors in New Hampshire, USA - 8_30_10_142_A2 metaG | ecosystem: Engineered > Bioreactor > Semi-continuous > Anaerobic >... | reverse complement strand
TCGCAGTCATAGCGGCGAGCTAATTCTGCTTTGTTAAACAATGAAATATCCTCCTTTGCTAAGAATGCAATAGTGTCTTTGATGTCGTCTAGCATGCGGGGTACCTCCGAAATAAGATAACATTCTATCAATGGTATGGAAAAATAGGAATAAGAGTGCATGAGAAATCCGTTGCAAAGTTTAAAGCAAAAGTAAAGGAACTCACTAAAAGAAGCAATGGATGGAGCATGGATTACAGGCTATTGAAACTTCGTCAACTCATAATAGGTTGGATAAACTACTTTGGAATAGCAGATATGAAGCAACTAGCCAAAACATTGGACGAGTGGATAAGGCGAAGGATAAGGATGTGCTTCTGGAAGCAGTGGAAGAAGATAAAAACCAAGCATGATAATCTTAAAAAGCTTGGAGCCACCGAAAAGAAAGCATGGGAATACGCCAATACAAGAAAGAGCTACTGGAGAATCTCCAATAGCCCAATCTTAAATGCAACTCTAACAAATGCATATCTTGAAAAGATAGGATATACAAGTGTCTATAAAAGGTATAAGCTAGTACATTAAATCTTATTGAACCGCCGTATACCGAACGGTACGTACGGTGGTGTGAGAGGTCGGTAGGTGAAATAATCACCTACCTCCTACTCGATTTATCTATAATTTCTAACCTCTTCAATCAAGTCCGCATACCTTTTCAGAAAGGCCTTTTCGCTGAACAGCTCTCTGGCAATCTGAATATTCATTTGTTTTGCTATATCGAAGTTATAATTCATAACGTAATTATCGAAATCCTCGGTAGATGACAGGGTATTTAGGAAGATACCGCTGTTATTGATGATAACCTCTTTATTTCCCCCTATCGGAGTCAAAATAGGAATGTTGCCATAACCCATTGCTTCTATGGTTGAAAAATCAAAGATAGAGAAACGATGGGTCAGTATATAGAAATCGGTATGCTTGAATATGGCCAGCATATCGCCATGAGGAATCTGTTTCCTAAGCCATATCGTATTTTCCCGGATATCATATTTTTCAATGTTTTGAGCCAATTCATCGGCCTTCGCTCCATCACCAACCACCACCCATAGGAAGGAGCCATATTTCTTCTTGAAGGCGGATAAAAATTCCGGGATTCGTTCAACCCCCTTTGCTTCATTAAGCGTGGCAGAAGTGACAAAGTTAGGAACCTGTGATGTTTTGAGCATATGAATAATTTCATTTACGTCTTTCTCGCTGACTTTAGGATCATCGACCGGATCGCAGCCATTATATAAAATTTTTATCATAACCCTATTTATGGTGTTTTCCAACACCGGTTCGGATTCAATGACACTTTCAATAGCGCCTTTGGAAGGGAAACCAATGTACATCATTGACATGAAGGTGGCGTGGAGAAGGGAATCCAGTTGTTTTTTCAGTTCTTCATCCGGTTTGTGGCCAAAGAAAACCAATTCCTTATAAAGGCTTCCCTGCTGATGATATACCAATACCGTCTTTCTGAACGGGAAGATGGATATAAATACAAACGCACTGAATACATCGTGGAAGATATAGATATCATCATCAGAAAAATGAAAATAATCATTTAGTTTTTTAAAATAACGCTTGAGCCAATCAATAACATTATCTTCTTTTTCAAACATGTTTAGATTCATTATGGAATCATCATCTATAATCATGTTTTTAAAAATATGATACATGTGATTTATGAATCCATACTTACGATTAGCGAGCATAAGCCTGTAATTCACACCAGCGGGACCTCCAGCCGGCTGAAGAGGGCATTCCCTGTCTGAGATTGAGAAAACTCTGTTGTTTGAGCTGGATATTCCGTGTACTGTCATGGCAATTCCTCCTGGTTTTGATTAATCCCTGCATGCTGATGAGTAATAATAGACCTTTTTCTTTGGGGATAAATAAATTTATAGTACATTATAGCATTATTAAAATAACAATAAAAGTCTTATTGGCAATTATACCTTCCATTCAATCTCAATCCAATCATCATATACCAGGATTTTATCAATAAACTGGCTTAGCACCAGCTTTTTTTCCTCAAAGCTTAGCTGATGAAAGATTATATCCCTGTATTCTTTATGGCTGCCGTTCCTGGAGGAATCAAGGCTTTTTAAAAGCTCTTTCCGCTTCATATCAAGCTTTTCAACTTCCTTATTTATGTAAGCCATTGAGACTTCTGAGGCCTCGGCGAGCGAAGCTATGAGCTTTTCTATTTTCTGCTCTATCTTTAAAAGCTCAATTTTTTGACGGTTCTCAGATGGCTTTGGAATGCACTTATTTATATCCGCCGAGCATTCAGCTATGACATTGGCAAGTTCCTTTTGAACGGCTTCTTCGATTTGTTCAATGCCGATTTTGCAATAGCCGGCATCGCATATATGCAGGTTAGTCCTTCCGCTGCAATTTAGATAAAACCTATTTTTGTATTTCCTTACCGACAGGGCATAGCCGCATTTCCCGCATTTAATATAACCGGACAGCCATGTATATTTGCCTTTTCCCGTATTTTTTATCTGCCTGTTGTTATCAAGCTTGTATTGGCATTTCAGCCATATATCGGCAGGTATAACTCCGGGGAAGTTCGTTAGTGAAACTACATGATTACCGGGATCGGAATACCTCCTGTCCGAAGCAGATCTTTTCCCGACTATATGAGCGGAGGTTTCGCCGGTATATTGGTCAATAAAGTTGGAGAAGGATACTCCTTTATCTTTATAATAGTTGTATACATCCGCTGTGGCTTTTACATAAACCGGATTACGAAGTATTCTGGATATGGCTACATTGTCCCAAACCTTTCGTTTAATAGAGGGAGCTTTTTCTTCATTAAGCGACCTGGCAATCATGCCAAGTGATACGTTGTTTTCGGCATATTTATAAAATATCCTTTTTACCAACTCAATATTTTTATTTGTTTTCAGTGTCGGAACCTTCCTGCCGTTTTCATTAATGATATGGGCATGGTCAAAACCAAAGGGAGCGGGACCGCCCGGCCAGTTGCCCTGTTTTATCCTGGAATAATAATTGTCCTTAACTCTCTCGGCGATTGTTTCTCTCTCCAACTGGGCAAATACCATGATAATGTGAAGCATTGCCCTGCCCATAGGTGTTGATGTGTCAAATTTCTCATTTATGGATATAAACTCAACATTCCTTTTTTGCAGGTTTTCCCATGCCTGGCCGAAATCGGCAATTGACCTGCTGAACCGATCCAGGCGATACACAATAACTTTATCAACTAATCCGTCATTAATATCCTTCATCAATTCTTCAAATTGCGGGCGGTTCGTGTTTTTGCCGCTAAAGCCTTTGTCGGCATAGATTTTTATATCTGCGGCACTGGGATCACATTCCCTTTTGCACAATTCTATTTGAGTTTCGATAGAAATGCTGTCCGCTTTGTCTATCGATTGTCTTGCATAGATGGCAATCAACAAGGCCGCCTCCTGTTTTTTTGCTTATGCGCATCCGGAGCATTATGGCTGGCGTCAATCTTGTTGATGGCTCTGAAAACATAAGTATAAGCCTGGTTCAGCTTATTAATCCTGTCGGAGCTCTTTATGTATTCAGGATGTTTGTTTATTACCCTCATGGTTGTCAGCCTCTCTAATTGCTTATAGATATAATATGCTGTAATAAGACATGATTATTACAAATGATTCGACAAGGGTTGTCCATTGCTGCCCATACCAAAAAATGAAAAGCTGACAGCAAAGAGCAGATTAGGGACGTGAATAAGAAAAACCGAGAGCTTTATACCGTTAGGAAAACCAATAAGTATATTTAAACAGCAAATAAGATGCATAAGATAAGAGGTTTAGAATGGTATAAAAAAGCCTCCGTTTTGCGAAATCTATGCGGATTCTGCAAAGACAGAGGCTTATTTTTGCGATTTCCTCCGGTTCATTACATAATTCAGGGCTTCTTTATATATTTCATAATGCAAAATCACATTCTATTTCATCCCTACAGATACGATAATGGTTTTGGAGGTTTATGAAATATGCAGTATCGCTATACTGCTTCAATCGTAATCTGGTAATGATAAAACCCCTTGCCGATGCGGTATTCTTTATGAATATTGCGCGTCCAGCCGTTGTCTCCGCCAACTCCTGCATGCTTGTAATCAACATTTAAATAAATTTTATTGTCTCTAATAAGCTCATCTTCATAAGCGGCCTGATCACAGGCAGAGACGGAGTAATCATGAATATCAAAATGGAAAGGTTCCGCGCCTGATACGCAAATCCCATGGCCTGCATTGTTTTTTACAATCAAATATCTAACATCCTCTTTTCCGCCGCATTCAACAGGCTTTACATATGGGGTGTACTGTTCGGAAACAGTGCTGCTGTAGAAGCCGATATGGGCTGCGGTTTTCCTGTCACAGTAATTTTCCCAGGGGCCTCTGCCATACCAGGAGATTTCGGTGTATTCTTCAGGAAGGACAAAGGTCATGCCGATTCTTGGTATAGTGTCACTGACACAATTATTCACCACGGTCTTATTAATCTCGATTCCTTCACTGCCAATACGGTACTGTGAATGCACCTTCAGTTTCCCGTCCAAATAGGAAACTTCGGTAAAAATGAAAATCTGGTTATCAGTAACGGCGGTATTTATACTTAATATATGTATACTGAGATTATTCAGGCCTTCTTCCTTCCAGTCCCAGGCATAATTGGTTCTCGGGCTCCTGATCCCTTCATCAATACCTGTTACAGGCCTGTAGAAATTATCATTACCACCGGCCATTCTGTGCAGCCCATTCAAAACAACCTTTGAAAATGTGCAGCTCTGCTTGTTGAAGACTATATCGGTACGCTGCCCGGTGATAATAATTTCATGCTCCGATTCCAGCATGGCAAGCTTCTCGCCGGAGATACATGTTGCTTTCTTAGTGAATACAGACTGCTTCAGGGGCAGCTGACAGGTATAAATGACATAGCCTGCCTGTGCATAAGGTGTATTCTCTCTTAATGAGAATTTCAGATTAATATATGCCTCTCCGGTTGCCTTTTTATGTTCCAGCGGCAGATTAAGCGGCTCGGTTTCTCCGGGAGGAGTAAAGTAAGTCCTTAGCTCGCCCTGATCTGCAAGGGTACCGTCACATTCCAGTTCCCAGGTAATTCTTAAGTGGTTAAGCCGTGTAAACTGATAATTATTCTTCACCTTATATTTAACTTCCCCGGTAAACGGATTTGCATCAACAATAACCTTTACCGGAGCCTGGCAATTTTTAATTTCATATGCGGAGGGCTTCCAACTAAGATCTGGGAACAAAACTCCATTCAGGCACATATCCGGAACATAATCCACGATAGCTTCCTGGAAAGCGCCGCCGTAGACATACTTAACAGACCCGTCATCCCTTATCTGAGTTAAAGCCTTGTCCTGGAAGTCCCAGATAAATCCCCCTTGAAAACGAGGGTATTTATCCACCAGTTCCCAGAAATCCATAAAATTTCCGTTGCTGTTGCTTTTCGAGTATGCGTATTCACACATGATAAAGGGGCGGAGATCGTTCATGTCCGCCATCTTTTCTTCAATCCACTCCCTGGAGCAATACATGGGCGCGATAATATCGGAAATATTAGGGCCCGGATTACCGGATTCATATTGTACATATCTTGTTTTGTCATATTCTTTGATCCACCCATACATAGCCGCATGATTTACACCGGCTCCGGACTCATTTCCAAGGGACCAGATTATAACGGAAGGATGGTTTTTGTCCCTGAGAACCATGCGGAAGGCACGCTCAAGATAAGCTGCAGCCCATTCGGGTGAAGAGCTTATCTGATTGCCTATGCCATGGGTTTCAAGATTAGCTTCATCTACCAGATAAATACCCATCTCATCACACAGGTCGTACCACTCGGATACATGAGGATAATGACTGGTACGTACGGCATTAAAATTAAGCTGTTTTAAATTATTTATCTGCCGAAGCATATAATCTTTTGTTATTACCCTTCCGGTCTCAGGGCAGAATTCATGCAAGTTGGCGCCCCTAAGGATAAGGCGCTTTCCATTTAAGTAAAGCACTCCATCCTTGCGGATTTCAACCTTGCGAAAACCTACCCTGGTACTTTCAATATCGGTGACATTTCCCGAGCCGTCGACGGTTTCCATAACCAGGGTATATAAATACGGATGCTCCGCCGACCATAGCTGCGGTTCCTTAACGGTAATGGAGGCAACGGCAGTAAAATTTGGCGTAGAGCAGCCTACATATTTCGCATAGGGTTTGCTTTGTGTGGCCGCAACCAATTCCTTCCTGGCATTATAAAGGCTTAATCTAACAAAACATTCGCCGTAACCCTTCACTGTGTTGTTCGGATAAAGTAAGACGCGTAATTCCGACTCATTGAAATTATCCCCATTGAATAAAGTCTCAACCTTATAATCGTGCAGCCGCTGTTTTGCTTTTGCGTAAATTCTTACATCACGATAGATACCGGATAAATGCCAGTAATCCTGATCCTCAAGATAGGAACCGTCACAAAACTGAAGCACTTTAACAGCCAGTACATTAGCCCCCTTTTTGACAGCATGTGTAATGTCAAAAACGGCATCCAGCTTACTATCCTGTGAATATCCGATTTCGATACCATTTATGTAGAGATAGAAACAGGATTCTACGCCTCCAAATTCTATCATGATATCTCTGCCGTCATAATGTTCGGGAATCTCAAAGATTGTACGATAACATCCGGTCAGGTTTTTTTCCGGAACATAAGGCACATTCAATTCCACCTGACCCTTGGCGATTTCCAGTTCAAAATGAGAGTCGGCCCATTCTCTTTGAAATGGGTATATTATATTAGTATATACCGGCTTTCCATAGCCATGAAGCTCCCAGTTGGAGGGTACCGGTATTAAATCCCAATCGGAATCATCGTATCCCACCTGCTCAAAACCTTCCGGAACCTTAAGCGGACTTTCGAAAAGACGGAATTTCCACATGCCATTAAGGCTCTGAACGTACTTTGAAGCAGAACGATCGCAGTTTAATGCCTGCTCAACCGATTCGTAAACTCCATATGGCGAATGCATCGGATAGCGATTTCTTTGTGTTACATACTGGTTTTCCCATTCTCTTTGCATAATTTTATCCTCCTAATTTGTTCTTTTATATCGGCCCGGAGATATTCCTACCAAATGCGTAAATTGCTTAGTAAAGGAATACGTATCACTGTATCCGGTCAGCGCGGCAGTTTCTTTAATAGAAACATCCGATAAAAGCATGAGTTTGGCGTACTTGATTCGTTGGTTAATCCTATATTGGGCGGGGGAGGTACCAATATACTTACGAAATTGCTTTCTAAAATTCTCATAGCTCATATTTACTTTGGCAGCTATCTCTTCTAAGGAAATCCTGGAGCTTATATCACTGGAGAGCAACCGGCATGCTTCAACCATTGCTTCTTTTATAGGGTCTGTGCCATGAGTTTTATTAACCGGATTAAGTATATCCAAAAGCAATTCCTGCGCTTGAAGGGATAAGTAAGGAAGATCCGCGTCATCAGCTTCCTTCATCATACTTAATAAATTTGAAAATCTTTGAAGGGTACTTTCATTATAGTTTGCTTTTCCTACGGGAGTATCCGTTGGAATCAGATTCAAACTGCTTAGGTAATCTAAAGTAGTACGGCCAAAGCTGATAAAGAATTCCAGCCAATTCCCATCCGGTATGATTTCAGTGGTATGACAGACTCCGGGAAGGCGTTGGACAAAATCCCCGGGTTGAATGGGGCGCTTTTGATTTTCATCTTCATAATAATAGCCGCTTCCTGATAACAGCACAAAGCAACTATAATAATCGATCGTAAAATTATATTGGGAGCTATCTTTTGTTGGCTTTGTCATGTAACCGCAGGCTAAAATCCCGTTTGTGAAATCTGTTCCGATGCACCGATAGATTACATCTTTTTTCATTTCTAATTTCATATGAACCCCTGCCCCTAAATCCATATACCAAATTAGACAAAATAATAACCAAATAAAACATTTTGCTTTATATACAATATTATATATTATTAAATGAACAGATGCAAGCTGTTCAAGGCAGAGTGTTTATACCAAATAGGACAAAAAATATCCAGATAAGACAATTTTGCGGCATCTTATATCCATTAAGCTTCGGCCTTCATTTTGTATACATATAGCAGAGGGATAAAACATTGTGTTACTGATGAAACATAAAATAAATAAGATTAGGAGGGTTTATATGACAAAGACAAAAAAGAGACCTAAGCTTAAGGCGTTCTTACTATCAATGATGCTGGTGTTTACGTTTATCTTCTCAAATGGAGGGACCAAAGCAGAGGCAGACGGTATCAGTGCATTAGTTGTTGGGGCTGCATACAAGCTGCAAAACCGTACTACGGGGATGTTTGTTGATGGTATGGGCTACTCAACCAACGGTGCCAATTGCGGTCAGTGGACTTACAGTGACAGCAGCAATCAACGCTGGGTACTGGAAGCTTCCGGCAGCTACTATAAGTTTAGGAATGCCGCTACAGGCCTGTATCTGGATGGAATGGGACGAACCTCGGCCGGCTCTGTTTACGGGCAGTGGGCATCAAGCTCCAGTGACAACCAGAAATGGAGGATAGAAATCTCCGGAAATTACTATAAGATTGTCAACGTCGCAACAGGCCTTGTATTGGACGGTGGCGGCAATACCGGGAACGGATCCGATTTGAAGCAATGGGATAATGTTTCCAGCACAAATCTGGAATGGTCATTCATTCCTGTAAATGAAACATATACAGGTATGCGTAATATTACTACGATGGAGCTTACAAGAGATATGGGACTGGGAATTAATTTAGGAAATACATTTGATGCCTGTGGAGATTGGATTGATCCAAGCAGCATAGATAATTATATACAAGCCTGGGGCAGTCCGCTCGTTACAGAAGCGATGATCAGAGGCTATGCCGAAGCAGGCTTTGGAGTGCTTCGGATTCCTGTTGCCTGGTCAAACATGATGAGCAACGACGGAACCTATACGATTAATCCGCAATTGATGCAAAAAGTTAAGCAGGTCGTAGATTGGACAATTGGCAACGGTATGTATGCAATTGTTAATTTGCACTGGGATAACGGCTGGGTTAATGATTTTCCGTCAAATAAAGATGAGTATATGCGAAAATACACGCGTATATGGACCCAAATAAGTGAAACATTCAGGGATTATAATGATTATTTGATATTTGAATCCCAGAATGAGGAACTAGGCTGGGAACAGCTTTGGAACAGATATTCCGGCAATACGGCAGGCAAGGCAGAATCCTATGCGCTTGTAAATGAGATTAACCAAACCTTTGTAAATGTCGTAAGAGGTACTGGCGGAAACAACAGCGTACGTCATTTGCTGATTTCCGGTTATAACACGGACCTTCATTTAACCTGTGACCCGCTTTTTGTTATGCCGTATGACCCTGCGGGACGCTGCGCAGTATCCATGCACTATTATATACCTACAACATTTACAATTCTCGAAGAAGACGCCCCCTGGGGCCAGGCCAGGACAACCTGGGGAACGGAAGAAGATTTAAGAGAGCTTTACGATAATGTCCAGATGGTTAAGAGCCGCTTTATTGACAATGGTATACCCGTAATTATGGGAGAATATGGGTGTCTGGGCAGAAATAAAACCCCTGAAATGAAAACATATTACAATTATACGGTTGCAAAAGCCTTATATGATGCGCATATTGTTCCTATTCTTTGGGATGCTCCTGGTGAGCAATATAATCGTGTTACAATGAGCTTTGAATATCCGCCAATGATTAGTCAACTTATGTCCATTTTAAATTAGTGCCTTGATTGGGAACTGTATTTATTGTTAAACAAGAAATCCTGCATTTATCACAAGTGATATAGGTGATATATGCAGGATTCTTTTACTTGCATTAAGGTCTGTTTTAAGTTGTTGCGTACGATGACTCCCTTGACTGGAAGGACTACGGTGCGGACAGCATAATCAGGAAATGCACCGAGAATAAAAAACTGGGCAATGGGTCAATCATTCTCATGCATAACGGAGCCAAGTACACTCCGGAGGCTCTTGAAAGGGTAATTCTAGGGCTCAAAGAAAAAGGATATGAGCTTGTGCCGATATCCCAGCTCATATACAGGAGCGATTATACGATTGATTATGAAGGCAGGCAGCATAAAAAATGATTGCATAATGATGCTTTTTCCATAAGCGTTATATAATACACTACTTTTTCAAGTAGGTCTCTATTTTTCGGCCGGCTTCTTTAATTAATGTTGGCAAATCAATTTCATCATTAAGATACTTGTATAAATCATCAAAAAATAGCTCCAATATTGAAGGAATCACACCGGGTGATAAGGTATACCTGTATCATTATAATGAAAGATCAGGAATGCTTGAAACAGTACCATACGGCTATCAAGCTGCTGTGGATGATGAAGGTTATGTAACCATAAACATCCTGCACTGTTCAAGTTATGTAATTTATACGAAAGAAGCCGATGCGAGCCTGTGTCTAAGCCTGAGAGAGCAGATAAAGGTCACACCGTCAAGGATAACTCTGGCTCTGGCGGAGGATGCAGACCGCGGGAAAATAGAGGTTAAGCTTCCGATAACACTGGAATGGGTGGAAACCCTGGATATGCCTGCAAGCCAGAGCGCCGCAGGAGGAGTTACAATTGAGTTTATCTCCGAAAACAGTGATATTGCTGAAGTGGATTCCAATGGCAACATCACTGCAAAGGCTCCCGGAAATACCACAATAAAAACGATAATAACCCTATACAGAAAAAAGGTTAAGAAAGTGGAAACACGGATTACGGTAAAAACCCTTGACTAAAAAATGGTACATGTTTATGGTTTATAGTTATATTATAGAATAGCATTAAAAAGAATCTCCCTGCGTGTTCTGTCAGAGCATCAGGGGGATGTTTTTTCTTTCTTATACTCTTAATCGACAATATGCACCTCAATTCCGTCGTGCAACGGCTTGTCACTGGTTTTGATGAATAGTACGCGTTGTATACCGATATCAGTTACTTCGTAGTATTCGTCATTTTCAATACCGATAATTAAGGTGGCGGCTCTGGCCACGGTTCTTTCTTCGCCATTAATAATCTGATAATCTATGTAATACACTTCTCCCTGCTCATATAAACTCTTCGGTATGGCGGGGAGATAGCTTTCTTCTATAAATGACAGCTGACCGTTTTGCATGTAATGAGGTATTTCGAACTTTACATAAGGCAGGCGAAATGTTGTCACGTTCGGAATCATTCTGTTATGGATGACTCTTGCCGAAAAAGAAAGAATGACCATAGCACCAAAGAACAGCATGGTTAATAAAACAGATGCTATTTTTTTCCTCATTGCTTATTGCCTCCTGCAATAATAGTCGTAAAAACCACCTAGCTCTTCAGGCTCAATATATTCAAGTCCAGCCCCTGGTCCAGGGAATCGCTGAAAAACATATACAGCAGAAAGACGGGTATCATAAATATTACCGAAGCAGCCAGGATAATCGGCATTGTCTGAGCCTTGTCAATAATCTCGCCCGTTTTGGGCATAAGGTCGCTTAAAAATATGGTCATTGTCTTTAATTTGGTTTTTCTAAGAAACAAGAGCGGCTGTTCAACCATATTCCAGCACTCGGAAACTGTATCACCGAATCTGCAAAATACTTTTTTATAAGAAAATAGACAATGCACATTGTAACTAAATATGCAAGATGTTCGGTGAAATACTTGCCTGTGACAGCTGCCGTTACAGACCCGATCCATTTTGGTATCTGGCAGCTTAGATAGGCGGTCAGTACACTGCTTATGGATATCAGTGGAGGACGCTTACAATACAGTATAAGGAACAGAATAACAGGCAAATGGGTTATGAAAGGATACAGCTTCATCGTAACCTGGAGCCCGAATAATTGCCAGCAGGCAACCTGGATGAGGCATAATAACAGGAAAAAAACAGCGATAGCCTTTTCGCTCTCCCTGGTTCTTTTGACCCCTGCAAAAAGGAGAGATACCGCCAAACCGAATATCAATACAATACAGGAACGGAATAATATAATAACAGATCCGGACAAGGTATACCCTCCATTAATTTGATGACAGCAAATAATTCATATATGCCGACTTGGCTTTTGAGAAAATATCTCTGGATACGGGAACAACATTGCCTGATATGGTGGTGAAACCCTCCTTGCTCAGTTCGGATACATAACGCAGGTTAACCACATAGGACCGGTGAGGCTTAAAAAAATGAGGGTCGGACAGCAAGACCCTTTCATAATCGGTAAGATAACCATAGGTTTTTTTTACATCACCGTTGGCAAGCACAAACTGAATTATACGGTTAATAACTTCAACATATACGATTTTTGAAAACGGCAGCTTAATTATACTGTTATCTGTTTTTAAGGTAATAAAAGAATCCTCCTGCCTGAGAATGGCAAGCTGCTTGTTTAATGCAGGGAATATTTCCTCCTTGCTGACAGGCTTCAATATGTAATCCCTGGCACCTACACGATAGCTTTCGACGGCATATTCCCGGGATGAAGTAAGAAATATTATTGGTATTTCGTTGCCTGAATTGCGAATTTCCATGGCAGCATCCATTCCGGTCATACCCGGCATGAGGATATCCAAAAGCAACAGATCATAATGCTTCGTTCCCATTGCTTCAATCAGGTCTACTGCGCTTTGGAAAACATCATATGAAACGGAGCTGTCGGCTTTGCTCCTGTAATCTTCAAGCAAGGAAGATATGCGGGTTAGTTCATTTATATTATCATCACAAACTGCTATATTCATATGTACCTCGTTTATATGCTGACTATTTTGATTATGGCATATTTGCTCATTCTGTTTATGCAATAACACACTCGCATATATCTACCTGTATTCTAACATAATGCACTTACAGCAATCAAGAGAAGCAAATAATACTAAAAATATAAAATGACACACGAAATAAGATATGAGCGGTAAATGATTATCTGTGGAAAAGGCATAGTCTTACCATAGAATTTGATTTCCGGGCTTGTCAGATTAATTATTCACAGGTTGAAAGGAGTGGAGAAAAATGATTAATTTACAAGACACTTATAACCAAGCCCTTAAGGTTTATCTAAATGTAGTGGAAGACATCAGGTTCGGCAGGCAGTTATACCTGGTTCCGGTTGAGATATGCTCGGGGCAGATATGCAGGTTTCAGGATGAATGTAACGATATCCTGACGATGTTGATCAATGTCCAGGATAAAAATCCTTATATGTATGCCCATCCGGTCAATGTGGCGTTCCTGTCGCTGGTTATCGGGAAATGGCTCGGTTTAAGCGACTCAATGCTGAAAGATCTGGTCTGTGCGTCACTTATGCATGACATAGGCAAGTCAAAAATAAAAGACAGCCTGCTTAATAAATCTGAAGCGTTGACCTTGGAAGAGGCGGAAAGGATGAAAACCCATCCGGTTATTGGCTATAAAATACTGAACAATATAAATGCATTTAACCCCAGGGTTCTGAAGGGAATTTTATTCCACCATGAAAGGATGAACGGGACGGGATATCCCCTGCATGTAAAAGGGGATATGATAAATATAATAAGCAGGATAATAGCAATAGCGGATACATATGATGCCATCACATCTACAAAGGCCTATTCGGCAAAGAAAACACCGCTAAAAGCGATAGAAGAGATAAAGGAAAGCAATCCGGAACTGTTGGATTCATATATATGCTCGTTGTTTGTCAGCAAAATGTCCGAATATTTTGTCGGCAGGGAAGTCCTGTTAAACAATGAGCAGGTTGGAATAATAATTACAATCAATCCGGATGATTTATCAAAACCGGTGATTGGCATTGAAGACAAGCAATATAATCTATCTGAAAAAGAAGAACTTGAGGTAATTGAAATTCATTGATGTTAAGTTTTCATGCGGAAGTTGCAATAATGTCGAGGGTGTTTCAGAGAATGAAACATCCTTTTTATTTTATTTGTATTTTTGTATAAATATGATATGATTTGTCTTGCGTATGTATTTTTCTATATTTTTGATTTTTGATAAGCAGATAAAATATAATTAATAAGTGGAGGGCAGTTATGAAATCAAAAATGACGTATCATGAGAATTTAAATAAGCTTCATGTTGGAACCGAAAGTGAGCATTCATATTTTATTCCTTTTGGAGTAAGTCAAGACCCGTTTGGCTATAGGGAGAGCTCTGAGCGTTTTGAGCTTCTAAATGGTGAATGGTATTTTAAGTATTATGACAGTTTTGCCGATCTGGAGGATTTTATCCCCGATTTGGCGATTGACGGGAAAACAATTTCGGTCCCTTCAAATTGGCAGCTGCACGGATATGACAAGCCGCAGTACACGAATATTCGATATCCGATACCCTACGATCCTCCTTTTGTACCGGATGATAATCCGGTCGGAGTATATCAAAAAACTTATAATTATTGTCCGGATGATGAGGACAGGATATTGGTATTTGAAGGGGTGGATTCCTGCCTGTACCTTTTTGTCAACGGCGAATTCGTCGGATATACACAGGTTTCCCATTCCACCTCGGAGTTTAATATTACCTCGTATTTACATGAGGGTGATAATACTCTTGCCTGTGCTGTCCTGAAATGGTGCGACGGGACTTATCTTGAGGATCAGGATAAATGGAGAATGTCAGGGATTTTCAGAGACGTTTACATATTATCAAGGCCAAAAAGGCGACTAAGGGATTACAGGATTTTTACCGAATTGTCAAATGATTATAGCATGGCTAAAATCAGCATCAATCTTGATACCGATGTACCATGTGAGCTGAACCTGTATGATGCTGAAGGCATGCTTCTGCATAATTCCGTAACTGATAAGAATACTGTTATTACGTTAAGCAAACCGGTATTATGGAACGCGGAAAATCCGTATCTTTATTCACTTACAATTAAAACCGACAAAGAGATCATAGGTGAAAAAATCGGTATACGTGATATTAGAATAGAAAATGGAAAGCTTTTAGTCAACGGGGTTGCCATAAAGCTTAAAGGCGTAAACAGGCATGACAGCTATTGTGATACGGGCTACTATGCTTCAAGGGAACAGATGCTAAGGGATTTACAGCTCATGAAGTCATTGAACGTAAATGCGGTTAGAACGTCACATTATCCCAATTCGCCGCTGTTCTACCAGTTATGTGACGAACTGGGGTTATATGTGATAAATGAAGCGGACATCGAAGCCCATGGAGTGGTCGAGGTTTATAACACCTTCGAATGGAAAAACGGATACAACGGTATTGCGCTGATTGCTTCTGATGAAAGGTTTAGGAAGGCAATTTTGGACCGTGTCAACCGCCTTGTAACAAGAGATATAAACCGCCCGTGCGTGATTATGTGGTCGCTGGGAAATGAAAGCGGTTACGGGACCAACTTCCTGGAAGCGGTAAAAATGGTCAAAGCCATGGACCCGTACAGGATTGTCCATTATGAAAGCACACACAGGCTGGATGATACGCCTACGGAAGTGTTTGACATCGTTTCGATCATGTACCCGCCGACTGAATGGATGAAGAATGATTTTCTTGGCAATAAGGATGAAAAACGTCCGCTGGTGCTGTGCGAATACTGCCACGCCATGGGAAACGGCCCCGGTGACCTTGAGGATTACTGGCAGGTCATATATTCCAATGACAGGTTCTGCGGCGCGTTTGTGTGGGAATGGTGTGACCACGGCATTTTCATGGGCTATGCGGAAAACGGCAAGGCAATGTACTATTACGGCGGTGATTTCGGAGAGAAGATTAATGATGGGAATTTCTGTATAGACGGACTTCTATACCCTGACAGGACACCCCATACGGGCGCTCTTGAAATGAAAAATGTGTATAGGCCTGTAAGGGTCAAGCCGGTTGACACGGATGAAGGCGTTTTTGAATTTACAAATACATTTGACTTTACCAATGCCAATGTACTTGACTGTACATATGAGGTAACGGATAACACCGGCGTGATTTTAACAGGAAAAGCAGAGCTTGACATACCGCCCAAATCATCAAGGACAATCAAGATAAACAACCTCCCAGGCAAATCCGACAGAAGCCAATACATACGATTCATATTTACAAGAAAGGGTGAAGAGGTTGGATTTGACCAGATAACCCTTTATAAGGCCGAACGCAGTGTTGAATTAAAACGTGAGGGATTGCCGATTGACGTAAAGGATGACGGAAAGGACTACATAATCAGCGGAAATGGCTTCAGCTTCAGCGTCTCAAAGAGAACCGGCATGATAACCTCCTACGTCAAAAACGGCAGGCAGCTGCTTGATAAACCGGCTTCCTACAATTTATTCAGGGCGCCTACGGATAATGACACACACCGGGATAAATGGTATAAGCTGCATTTGGACAATCTTGCGGTAAAGCTGTATGAAATAGCTTGTGAAAAGGAGGACGGCTGTGTAAAGGTTAAAGCAGTGCTGTCCTTAAGCGGGCCGGTCTATGAACCTGCAGCAAGAATAAAGGTATGCTACGCCATAAACGGCAGCGGGGATATCATGATAAGTACGGATGCCAAGATCCACAAGGATTTGAAATACCTGCCCAGGTTTGGATTAAGGTTCTTCCTTCCGAAGGAATTCGAAAAGGTTAGTTATTACGGCTATGGGCCATACGAAAGCTATATTGACAAACATCAGGCAAGCTATGTTGGGCTGTTTGAGGCTAATGTTTCGGAGCTTCATGAGGATTACATAAGGCCTCAGGAAAACGGTTCACATTATGGCTGCGAATATATGAGCGTTTCAGACGGTGACCTGACAATCCGCATAACAAGCGGCAGGGATTTCTCATTCAATTGTTCCCATTATACACAAGAAGAACTGACGTCGAAAAGGCATAATTATGAGCTTGAAGAGAGCGGTCATACCATATTGTGCGTTGACTATATGATGTCTGGAGTAGGTTCCTCATCCTGCGGACCGGAGCTCTTGGAGAAGTACCGGCTGAGCGAAAAAGATATTCGATTTGACATCCTGATATCCGTGAATTAATATAATCTGCCAATTACTGTCCATAATACGATTGCTGATACAAAGACACCGCCGATTTTTTAGTAAATGACTGCTAATTTTTTCATTTTAAATAAGCAGATTAATTCCTATAATAAGACGCGAAGCGTATGGCTTAAATTATAATTGGACAGGAGGTACATATGGACAGGCAAAAGTATCTTGATGAGATCAATAATGTTATTAGCCGGGGAAGGTTTAAGGACGACTGGGAGTCCCTGAACGGTTACCAGGTACCCGAGTGGTACCGCAATGCGAAGTTCGGCATATTTATCCACTGGGGCGTATACTCTGTGCCCGCGTTCGCAAATGAGTGGTATCCAAGAAACATGTATATTCAGGGCACCCCGGAATTCGAGCATCACAGGAAAACCTACGGGGAACACAAGGACTTCGGGTACAAGGATTTTATACCGCTCTTTAAAGCTGAGAAGTTCAATCCTGACGAATGGGCTGATGTTTTTAAAGAAGCCGGTGCCCGCTACGTCATACCGGTAGCGGAGCATCACGACGGATTCCAGATGTACCGAAGCGAGTTGTCCCGTTTTAATGCTTATGAAATGGGGCCGAAGCGCGACATACTTGGGGAGCTTAAAAATGCCTTTGAGAAGAGGAATCTTGTATTCGGAGCTTCCTCACACCGCATTGAGCATGCGTTCTTTATGTCCCACGGAAAGGAATTTGAAAGTGATATAAAGGAACCGCTGAGCCTGGGAGACTTTTACTGGCCTGCAATGCCGGAGCCGGAACTTCATGATATATATTCGCCGGCTCCGCCAAAGGAATTTTTAGACGACTGGCTGCTTCGCACCTGTGAGATAGTGGATCGTTATCAGCCGCGGATTGTATACTTCGATTGGTGGATCCAGCACCATTCCATGAAACCGTACCTAAAGAAATTTGCGGCATATTATTATAACCGGGCTGAAGAATGGGGGATACCGGCTACAATTAATTACAAGCATGATGCCTTCATGTTCGGCTCAGCCGTGGTTGATATTGAACGGGGACAGTTTGCGGATGTAAAACCGTTCTTCTGGCAGACGGACACTGCGGTGGCGAGAAATTCATGGTGCTATACGGAAAACAATGATTACAAGACCGCCAGGGAAATTATCTGCGACCTTGTTGATATAGTAAGCAAGAATGGAACTATGCTCTTGAACATCGGCCCGAAAGCGGACGGTACGATTCCTGACGAGGATAAGAAAATCCTGCTTGATATCGGCCGCTGGCTCAAGGTTAACGGTGAAGCCATCTATAACAGCAAGGTATGGAGAGTGGCACAGGAAGGCCCTACCAGTATAGAAGAGGGGCAGTTTACCGACGGGAAAACCAAGGTGTTTACTTCTGAGGATATCCGTTTTACCGTGAATGGCTCAAGCATTTATGCAACGGTGCTTAATTATCCTGAAGACGGCAGGGTCAATATAAAGTCCTTTGCTTACAGCAGGCCTTATTTTAGCGGGATTATCAAGGATATTTCAGTCCTGGGATTTGATGAAAAGCCTGTTTGGGAACGGAATGGAGAAGCATTAAGCATTTCAACCAAGAATGTAAAAAGCGACATGCCTGTGGTTTTCAAAATTACGCTTGAGTAATGATGTCAAGACGGTCCTTGACATCATTAGGCTTAATATAATTCTTAAATGTGTATTCGAAGGGAGAAATCATGGGGAAGATACTTATACTTGAGAATAAGCTGGTATTTGAGCGTAAGGATGAGCTAATGGTAATAGAGGCATATGGTGAGAATTGCCTGCGCTGCCGGATAACAAGAAATTCAAAAATATCTGATGAATCATGGACGCTCCTGCCGCCGAAGGCCGCGCCTGACTGTACGGTAAATGGTGACGAAAAGGAAGCAATTATTTCAAACGGCATGATATCGGCTAAAATCGAGGCGGGTAATTTTTGGTATGGTGGAGTTGTTACATATTTTAGAAAAGGGAAGCAGATTTTACGCACCAAATTTGAAGGAGATTATACCTCCAATTATGTCCACAGGGAGGGAGACCATTACCAGATCAAAGTAATCTTTAGTGCAAATGACGGTGAGCATTTTTACGGTTTAGGGCAGGAACAGGAGGATTTCTTTGACCGTAAAGGGACTACCTGTAATTTGCTGCATTATAACACGAAATCCGCCCTGCCTGTCATATATTCATCTCTTGGATACGGGTTTTTATGGAATAATCCGGCCCCGGGACGCTGTGAACTGACTAAAAACCATACCATGTGGGTGGCGGACAGCGCCTACCAGGCGGATTACCTTGTATATGCAGGAGAAACTCCGGCAGATGTAATGAAAATCTACTGTGATTTAACCGGTTACGCGCCGGAATTTCCGGAATGGGCGGCCGGCTTCTGGCAATCAAAGCTTCGTTATGAATCCCAGGAGGATGTACTGGCGGTTGCAAGAGAGTATAAGAAGCGGGGCATACCTTTGGATGTTATAGTGATAGATTTCTTCCATTGGACGGAGCAGGGAGAATGGAAATTCGACCCGAGATACTGGCCCGATCCGAAGGCTATGTTTGATGAGCTTGAAGAATTAGGCATTCATCCGATAGTTTCCGTATGGCCGACCATAAATCCAAAAAGTGAAAACTATCATGAAATGAGCGAGGGCAATATGCTTGTCCGTACAGAGAATGGCCAGTACGGCATATTTGAGTTCCACGGGCAGCAGACCTTTATTGATGTTATGAATCCTAAAACCGCGCGGTTTGTATGGGATAAGCTAAAGAATAATTATTATGACTATGGCGTTCGGAGTTTCTGGCTCGATGAGGCGGAGCCCGAGGTTCATCCGCAGCAATTTGCGAATCTTAAGTTTTATCTGGGAAACGGCGCTCAAACCGCACTGTTGTATCCATATTATTATGCTAAAATGATTTATGAAGGATTAAAGGAAGAAGGAGAAGACAAAATAGTATCCTTGATTCGTGCGGCATATCCCGGGATACAGAAATACGGGGCGGCAGTATGGAATGGAGACATTCTGTCGACTTTTGAGGCGTTAAGAATGAGTGTAAAATCCGGCTTGTCTATGGCAATGTGCGGTATTCCATGGTGGAACTCGGATATTGGCGGATTCCTGATGGGTGACACCGAGAGTGAGTATTTTAGAGAGCTAATAGTTCGATGGTTCCAGTTCGGGTTATTCAGTCCAATAATGAGATTGCATGGGTTACGGCAGAGACAGGAGAACTATAAATCGCGTCATCCGGGTATCATTGAGGAGAGCGGCGGAGACAATGAGATCTGGAGCTTCGGGGAGAGTAATTATCCAATACTTAAAAATTTAGTTGAGCTTAGAAGCAGAATGAAGCCTTATACGCTAAAATACATGGACATTGCGAGCAAGACAGGCAAACCCATAATGAGGCCCATGTTTTTTGATTATTACCAGGATGAGATTTGCTATACGCTTGATGACCAGTATATGTATGGGGAGGAAATACTGTTCGCTCCGATTGTTGAGCGCGGGCAGGAACAGCGCACGGTTTACCTTCCCGAAGGCAATTGGATAAATGTATTTGATAAAAAAACATATTCCGGCCAACAGACAATAACATGCCGCGCAAGGCTTCATGAGTTCATCGCATTTGTTAAAGAGGGAAGCGATGCTCTTCAGATATTTGACAACGTACTAAAATAACGCTGCTTTATCAGTTAGATAATGTATGCTGAATACTGCGTAATAATACTGTCGGGATAGAAAAGGGGATGAGTAATGGACAAGAGCAAATTTGCGCCAACACCGCCGATGGGCTGGAACAGCTATGACTATTACGACACAACCGTTAATGAAGAGCAGGTCAAGGCAAACGCGGATTACATGGCGAAGCATTTGAAGGATTATGGCTGGGAGTATATTGTTGTCGATATCCAGTGGTATGCTCACGCTGCCGGAAGCCAAAGAGACAGGTATCAGTACATACCCTTCGGCAAAGTTGAAATAGACGAATACTCCAGGCTTCTTCCCTGTCCAGACCGTTTTCCGTCATCTGCAGGAGGCAGGGGATTCAAGCCGTTGGCCGATTATATCCACAGCCTCGGGCTTAAGTTCGGCATTCATATTATGAGGGGGATACCGAGGATAGCGGCACACAATCATATGAAAATCTACGGAACCGACCGCACCGCAAATGAAATCGCCGACCCGTCATCCATTTGTTTCTGGAACCCGGACATGTACGGTGTAAATCCCGCCGCAGAAGGAGCCCAGGAATACTATAACTCGATATTCAGGCTTTATGCCGACTGGGGTGTTGATTATATAAAATGTGACGACATATGCAGGCATGACATGCCGTCGGCCGAGCAGGAAACAATAATGATACACAAGGCGATACTTAACAGCGGGCGCCCTATGGTACTGAGCTTGTCACCCGGACCGGCACGAATAGAAAAAGCATGGCACTATGAGAAATACGCCAACATGTGGCGGATAACGGACGACTTCTGGGACCACTGGCCTCTCCTTCTTAATATGTTTGAAAGATGCGAGCTGTGGCAGAACCATGTATCCGGGGGATGCTACCCCGACTGCGATATGCTGCCTCTGGGATACATAGGCAAAGGCTTTAACGACGAGCGGTATACCAGGTTCACAAAGGACGAGCAGATAACCATGATGACCCTGTGGTGCATTTTCCGTTCGCCGCTTATGGTGGGAGCGGAGCTTACAAAGCTCGATGACTGGACCTTAAAACTGCTTACAAATAAAAAGGTGCTTCGGCTTATAAGCCGTTCCGCCGGGGCAAGACAGGTAATGCGGGATAAAAATCAGGCAGTGTGGCTGTCAAGGGACACGGAAAAGGATGTCCTGTACCTGGCACTGTTCAACTTAAGCGACAATGAACGTATGGTGGGCATATCATCATGCGAAATAGGCTTGGACACCTTTATGGGCCATACACTGGAAGAGCTCTGGACCGGTGAAATCATGCAGGGCAAGGAAGACACATTCAAAACAGCAATCCCGCCTCACGGAGCGAGATTATACGCAATTCAATAAAATTACAATAATTTATAATTATAATCAAATCATTGAAGCTATGTATGAAAATTTATATAAAGCCGTCCGGAAGAAGTCGGGGATATCGGGAATTACCGTAATGCACCCTTGGAAGAACAGGTGGCTTTGGTTTGTTGTGTCACAGGCGGACATTTAAATGTCCGGAGGGTGACATTCAAACCAAAGCCTATATTTATAATGCTAAATAAATTTGATTTGTATCAATTTCTTTTTTTAGTTTCTTTGGTAGAATGGTATCTGGAAATACAACCAGTATATTTAAAATGGGGGATGAAAATGGCAGCCGGCAGGTATAATAAAGAATTAAAGAAAAATATAAAGATGCTGAAGCAATATGTGCCCATTGTGGACCGCGTTCATGGAAATCACCATCCGGAGTTTCATGATGTCCGCCGGGTGTTTGAAGAAATGATGCGAAAAATGGACGATGCAGGGAGCATTAAGCCTGAATTGGACAGTGAGTTTATGCAGCTTCGTGAGATTACCGGCAATTATACCGTACCGGAAGGGGTCTGTGAGACCTATGAAGCCGTGTACAGGATGCTGTCCGGGTTGGATGAGGCATATTATGATTCATAAGATAATGAAACATTGTTTTTATGTCACCACATATGAAAGAGGGACGATGCAATGCAGGGATTCGTTAAGCATATATTGATAAGAAAAAACCGTATTATGACGGCATGCGGCATGTTGACGGCGGCGGCATTTGTTATAAAATGGGCAACCGGAGACATGGTCATGTTTGAACGGATTTTAATCCTTTCTTCCGTACTTGGCGTTCTTCCCATAGCCGTTCAAGCCGTCCGGGCCCTCAGGGTGAAGGTTGTCAGCATAGACGTGCTTGTCACAATCGCCGTTATTGGCGCGTTTATCATAGAAAGCTACGAGGAATCGGCTATCGTGACGTTTCTCTTCCTGTTTGGGGCGTACCTGGAACAGCGCACCCTTAATAAAACCAGGTCAGCCATAAAGACTCTGACGGAGATGGCTCCTGAAAGCGCCCTTAAGAAAACAGGCGGCGGTGATTTTATCGAGGTGGATGTGGACGAGGTTGATGTGGGAGATATCCTTCTTGTGAAAACCGGTGCCAAGGTTCCGGTTGACGGGACTGTGTTATCTGGGGAAGGGTATGTTAATGAAGCAAGCATAACGGGCGAACCGATTCCGGTGGAAAAGGGACAGGGCTCGAAGGTATATGCCGGTACCATTATGGAAAACGGTACGATTCAGATTGTTGCGGATCGTGTTGGTGAAGATACAACTTTCGGTAAAATTATTGAGCTGGTGGAGGAAGCCCAGGATTCAAAGTCGGAGGCGGAACGTTTTATTGACAGCTTCTCCAAATACTATACCCCGGCAGTGCTTGTGCTGGCCGCCGCTGTATGGCTGGTATCAAGGGATGTTGAGCTTGCAATAACAATTCTTGTCCTTGGCTGCCCCGGGGCATTGGTCATAGGTGTCCCCGTATCCAATGTGGCGGGTATAGGAAACGGCGCGAGGCATGGAATATTGTTAAAGGGCAGTGAGGTCATTCACAGTTTCAGCCGCGTTGATACCATGATATTTGATAAGACGGGAACCCTGACTATTGGGAAACCCGCAGTTATTGACACTGTGTACTATACAGAAGACAAGAATGAGGTTCTTGCCTATACTGCAAGTATAGAAAGAGAGTCGAACCATCCGCTGGCAAAAGCGGTTCTGGAGTATATAGGCGAAACGTCATTTTACCCTGTTGAAAGCACCGAAGTAGTCAAGGGGGCGGGAATAGTTGCGGAAGTATCCGGGCACAGGGTGGCGGTCGGCAATATTTCCCTGATGGAAAGGGAAAATATTAAGCCGGATTCCAAAATGCAAAACGACATTGAAAGGTTTTTGGAAAGTGGGTATTCGCTGGTTCTTGCTGCTGTTGACGGAAGACTTGCAGCTTTATTGGGAATAAGGGATCAGGTAAGGCCTGATGTCAAGAAGGAGCTTGACAGGCTGAAAAAGCTTGGAGTAAAGAATCTTGTGATGCTGTCCGGTGATAACCAAAAAACCGTGGAAGCAGCGGGACGAAATCTCGGGCTTACGCAAGCTTACGGCAATATGCTTCCCGAGGACAAGTCGTCATTTATACAGGAGCTGAAAGATCAAGGCCGAACCGTTGCTTTCGTAGGGGACGGGATTAATGACAGCCCGTCCCTGGCGACAGCCGATATAGGCATTGCGATGGGAAGCGGAACCGATGTGGCGATTGAGACCTCTGATGTGGTGCTTATGAACTCCGATTTAAGCCGGTTGTCACACGCACTGGGCTTATCAAAAGCCATTGTAAGGAACATGAGGCAGAACATCGTCATAGCAGTAGGAGTTGTAATCGTTCTTTTTGCCGGCGTGTTCTTCAGCGAATGGGTCGGCATGTCCGTGGGAATGCTGGTGCATGAAGCCAGTATACTGGCGGTTATACTCAACGGTATTAGACTTTTGTCTTTCAGCCCCGGAAAAAAGAGCAAACTTAGGTTATAATCAGGAAATGAAAGGAGATTGTTATTATGAAAAAGGCATCAATTCAACTTGAAGGTCTGGCATGCCCGTCATGTATGCAGAAGATTGAAAGAGCGGTTAAAAGTCTGGACGGCGTTGACAAAGACACATTAAAGGTATTATTTAATTCAAGTAAGGTCAAGCTTAATTTTGACGAAAGCAAGCTGACAATAAATCAGATTGAAAATGCAATTGAGAATATGGGCTATGAGGTAATTAAATCCAGTGTTAAGTAAGTTTAAAAGCTGTCCCAATTGATACGGTGTCTGAAAGTCCTTAACCGGTATCGGTTGGGGCTTTTTTTATTAGAAATATTAGAAAAATCACGATATTGTAACTAAAAATGATCATAATTGTACTATATTTTATGTTAATAACTTATTATAGTTAATTGATATCAATAAATTATTATAGGAGAAAGGATTGGGGTAATTATGAGTAAAAGAAAAGCATTTGGTATGCTGATGGTAATTGTAATGTGTGCATCTATATTTAACGGTTTTTTATTCAGGACAGAAGCTATGGCAGCAGAAGACGGACTGGTCGTTCACCTTAAATTCGATGACGACCTCACAGACTCATCCGGAACCGGTAACGATGCTGTCTGTGAATATGGCAAGATTACCTATGAAGACGGTATTCATGGGAAGTCTGCCGTATTTAACGGTAAGAGCTATATCGAAATTCCTGACAGTGACAGCTTGGATCTGTCAAAGCTGACCATATCATTATGGGTTTACAAATTAACTCCACTGGAAGATTATGACAGGATACCCTATGTATATAAAGATAAGGACGAGGATCATTGGACTGTTCCATATAGGCTTTATGAACATGGAGATAACACACCTTTATTATACATGCATGGGGATGATACTGATCTTGATCAGTTTGAATTAAGAGGTGCATCCATTGATGCCAGAAAATGGTTTCTTCTTACCGCAACCTTTGATGGAAAAGAAGCAAGAATATATGAAAACGGCGTGCTTTTGAGAAAACAGAATATTGGGGGAGCTCCTTCGGCAACTCTAGGTACTCTGTTTATTGGACTGGACGAAGATGGAAGAACCTGTTTTAAAGGCAATATGGATGACTTAAGAATATACAACCGTGCATTATCTGCTAAAGAAGTAGAAGCTCTATATGATGCCGGTATGGAAGAAAGTCCTGAACTCCTTACTCAGAAGAATGCATTGGTTGCACACTATAAATTCAACGGCAATTTAAAGGATGCATCAGAATTTAAAAACAATGCAGAGCTTGCTGCAGGGAAGATAACATATGTAGAAGGCAAGAACGGCAAAGCAGCCACATTTAAGAAGGGGACTTATTTGGAGGTAGCTGATAATACCAGTCTTGATTTTGACGAAGGATTTTCCGTGACAGTATGGCTTAAACCAACTGACGACAAGAATATAATGTCTGTATTAAACAGACCGGGAGTAAGTACATCGGGAAATCCGGATGACATCAATTATCGTTTGAATATGGCGCACGACTATTTTGACTTCGATTACACACCTTTTGATTATCAAACCGGAAATATCGGTTACAGGTATGCCAGAGATGCCAGCATGAAGAATAAATGGATACACATTGGAGTTACTTATGATACCAAGGAAATACGCTGGTACTATAACGGCAAGCTGGCTAAAAAGGAAAAGGTGACTGATTACAGCGGCAATTATATGGCTCATGCTTTTGGTGATTTGATGATAGGCTCGGATGGCGATTTCTTCTTTGTGGGCTCTATGGATGAGCTAAAGCTATACAACTACAAGCTGTCTGCCAAAGAGGTCGAGGCAGATTATAAAGAAGTAGACAGCCTATCCATAAGTAAGGATAATTCAAGTAAAATAACGTCATTAAAGAAGGGAAACACCGTAACGTTAAAGGTTACAAGGAAATATGTCGAAACCGGAAAGAGTTCGACCATTACCAAGGACTTAACCTTTAAGACATCCAACAGCAAGGTGTTTACTGTATCCAGCAAAGGCGTTATAAAAGCCGTAGGCAAAGGAACGGCTACATTGACGATAACCCATGGAGGAATAAGCAAAACCTACAAGGTTACGGTAAAATAAATCAATATTATAATCTGGAGACTCTTATACCAGTTGCAGCGCCGGTTTATATATTGCAAAAGGAATATTTACATGGTTAACCCATATAAATATTCCTTTTCTCTGTTACAGCCTTATAAATATCTGCAGAAATCCATATTGTATTCTGCTACATGAATATATTCAATATCAACAGTTCGGCAAAACCGACCACCCAGGCTATGGTTGTAGATATGGACCACACCCGGATCTGCTCCTTGGTTTCGGTTATTCCGCTTAACCGGTTTACGACCCAGTAGAAGCTGTCGTTAAAATATGAAAAGAACAGTGAGCCAATGCAGGCGGCAAAGGCACCCAGCAGCATGTTCCCCCCTGCGGCTTCCACTATCGGGGCGGTGATACCTGCGGAGGTAATCATGGCTACCGTACCGGAACCCTGTACGAAGCGGACCAGGGTGGCTATGATAAACGGCAGGATTATGATGGGAAGCGATGTGGCAGCCATTCCTTTCGCAATATAATCACCGACTCCCGCCGATTTTATTACTTGGCCCAGGGCACCGCCTCCGCCTGTTACAAATATTATAATACCGGCGGATTTCATGCTGTCCTCAAGTTCATTTATAACATCTTTCCTGCTCCTGTGTGTTGTAAGTGTGTAAATCGATATCAGCAGGCCTATGGCAACCGCAATAACCGGTTCTCCAAGGAAAATGAGGGCTTTATAAAAGCCTTCCGTTAAGCCCAAAGCTTTTAAGGTTGTATTGAGCAATATCAGGATTATTGGAAATATCAAAGGGAGGAATGACAAAAACGCCGATGGCATCTTATGCCTTTCATCAAGCTGTTCATCATAAGAAGGCTTCTGATAACCCGGTCTTACCCATGTGTCCTGTTCTTCTCCGGGAAGTTGATATATCTTCCTGTTCATGTATTTTGCATACAAGGTGACTGCGACAGTCATTGGGATGGCTAAGAAGATACCTATTAATATAAATTGGCCGACATCCACACCGAAGGTACCCGCGACACCCAATGGGCCGGGAGTCGGAGGGATAAGCGAATGGGTGATGACAAGACCGCCGGCAAGTGAAATAGCAAGTGCTACTATTGATTTTTTAGTTTTACGGGAAAGCGCCTTTGCCAGAGGGGACAGGATGACGAATCCGGAATCGCAGAATATCGGTATTGATACCAGGAATCCTGTAATGGAAAGTGCCCATTCTTCCCGGCCTTTGCCAAACAGCCTGAGAAAGGTCCGCGCCATCCTTTCAGCCGCGCCTGACAGCTCGAGCATTTTTCCCATCATAACACCAAAGCCTATAATAATACCAATGCTTCCTAGGGTGTTGCCGAAACCGGTGGTGATTGCGCTGACAGTGGCCGACGGTTCGAGCCCTCCCACAAGCCCTACGATTACGGCAGAAATTATTAATGCCAAAAATACATGAATCTTTGTCCTTAGTATCATGAAAATAAGTGCAAGTATTCCGACACCTAATCCAATAAGCATTTGCGAACCTGATACGTTTTCCATATTCCGTCGTTTGATGTATTTAGCAGCTAATACATCATTGCTCTCCTTTCCTTCAAGTTTGTTTTTGATTAGTAAAATACGGTGAGTATTTGGCGGCTATAAGAATGGCTTCCGCCATGCTTACTTCGCTGGCAATGCCTTTTCCTGCTATGTCCATCGCGGTTCCATGGTCGACCGAGGTACGGAGAATAGGCATGCCGCCCGTGATGGATATGGTCCTTTCAAAATCCAAGGTTTTTGTGGCAATATGGCCCTGGTCATGATATAAGGACAGCACGCTGTTGAAGCGGCCCTTAAGAGCCAGGTGGAATACCGAGTCGGCGCCGATGGGGCCGGCAACATCGTATCCTTCCGCACGCAGTTCTTCAACAGCCGGGATTATGTGATTCACTTCCTCGTCACCGAACAGGCCGTGTTCGCCGCTGTGGGGATTCAGGCCTGCAACGGCCATTGTGCCATCCTGTACTCCAAGGGTTTTCAGTACCTCCTTGCATCTTTTCACATAATCCTTGATTCTCTCTTTTGTAACCATGTCACAGGCTTTTCTTAAGGATACATGACGGGTGAGAAAGAACACTCTCAAACCACGGACTTCGAACATGGTCAGAGGATCTTTTGTACCGGTCAGTTCGCCAAATATCTCGGTATGACCAATGAAATTAATATTTCCGGCCTTCAAGGCTTCCTTGTTAATCGGAGCGGTAGCTACGGCATCCACTTCGCCGGATTTGGCAAGCTCAATGCTTTTTTCAATATATTCATAAGCCGCCTTGCCGCACATGCCGCTGATTTCACCAATTCTAAATTCATTCATATCAACATTGTCCAAATCAATCAAATTCAGGACATTTTCTTCATACATGCCCTCATCCGGATTTTGGACAATATTCAGTTTCAACGGAGACTTTGTAAAAGCCATCGCATCCTCAATAACCTTTCTGTCCCCTATTATGATGCAGCGGGCCTTTTTAAAAACTTCTTTATCTGCAGCTGCCTTAACTGCAATTTCCGGTCCTATTCCTGCCGGATCGCCGATCGGTACGGCTATTAATGGTTTCATATCGGACACCTTCCCTTTTGTATTTTTATTATTTGTAGTTTTTCCAATTAATATTTATATTGTATATCTTTTTCTTGCATATTTACAATTTATATAAATAATTTTTCCTTCAGGTAATGGATGCACCTGCTTAATGCGTCCTTGTCTCCGGCCATACCGCCCTTTGTAACAATCTTCAGCCCGTCGAATTCACCGCCGATAAATTCTCCATAGGAAGCAAGAGGCACCACCTCGTCCAGGAGCCGTATACCGCAGGTCTGAAATCTTTTGCTTACGGCAACGGTAATATCACCGCCGCTGGTGTAAAGGCCTTTAAAATCGGGATTCCCGGTTAATATACGGTGTGTGATTTCAGCCATGGAATTGTTGATGAAATTGCTTATATCCTCCGCCGCAAGGTTATAATGAATTGCATAGCTGTCCAAGTCCAGCCTGTTCTCCGGCATGATGCCGTTTCCAATAACGGTGCATACTTCATTATTTTGGCATTTGCCAAGTATTTCGTCCACAACCCGGTTTATTTCCGTTTGTCTTCTTTCCGCGCTTTCAACAAGCTCCCTTGTATCCACGAACACATTCAGGACCTCCTGGGACAGGAACAATTCGTCCACCTGCAGTCTTGCCACCTCGTTAACGCTGCCGATTACCGCAAGGATTTTGTTCCTGCTTTTTAACGCATTGGGGGTAATAAGCTTTCTTGATACGGTTGCGGTGAATGTGCCGGGGTCAACCGCAACAAAACGGACGCCGCTGTCAATTACTCCGCTTGCTATGACATCCAGATCATCCCTGGATATGCAGTCGAAGATAATTATCCTGACACCTTCCCGTTTATATTCATTTATTTTTTTTGAGATATGGTCCTTTCCCCTCATAATGTCACCGATAAACAGGGATGTGACCGGGTATTTCGTCTGATTTTCAAATATTTCCCTGACGGAGGAGGTTTTGACCGGGTTTTTGGGGTCTGCGGCAGCCGCCGTCTTATGAAGCGGAACGGAATTGACCAGCATGTATCCTCCGGATACAATGCGGTTGGCCTCGGGGAAGCATGGTGCCGCTATTGCGATATAATCGTCTCCCAGTGCGTCCAAAATGGCATCGGTTTCGATTCCTACATTGCCTCTTAACGTACTATCGATGCGCTTGGAATACACCAGGACATCATCACTCTTAAGAAGCATTGCCACATTATGGACGCGGTTATATGCTACGGACGGGTCCACCGCACGGCTTTCGGTCGGGTATATTATGCAGTTGCTTTCAGACAGCAGCTTTAGGTCCAGCCTTTCCGAGTTCAGTACGGTATATGCGCTGAAGTTTGATTTTCTAAGCAAAACACCGGTTGCATTGGCACCGGTTAGGTCATCTGCGATTACCACACATTGTGCCATATTATAATTCTCCTATAAGTTCATTAATGCTATGATTCATTTTTTCCAATTCCTTATAAATAAATACCCTGCAGGCAGGATCTTTATAATTTTTAACTTATTAGAGGAGTTGCCCGGGGGATTCTCTTTTTCAAGATTTGTAAATACAATGCATGTCTCGAAAAGAAATAGATATATTATCATTTATCTTTTATTATAGAAAATAAAAGAGTAAGAAATAGAACTGTAACAGATTAAGCTTAAGCAACCATGAATAAATAATAAATTTGGAAAGGAGGACGGAAATGCATGATGTAGAGCAGACAATAATGAACATTATCGCCTATTCTGGTGAGGCCAAAAACTTGGTTTATTCTGCATTAGACCTAGCACAGAATGACGATAAGGAAGGAGCACTTAAGCTTATTGGCGAGGCAAAAGAGAAGCTTCAGGAAGTGCATAAGATCCATTCGACACTTTTGGCAAGTGATTTTCTGGATGCACTTGACAATAAGTATTTCTTCCTTCTTATTCATGCGGAAGATATATTTATGTCATCAATGAGCGAGTGCGAACTAGTTTCAAGGCTACTAAACAATCCCAAAAAAGGAGGGCTCACATGAAAATAGCAGTTATCGGTGCAGGAAGCACTTATACACCGGGTCTAATTGCCAGATGGACTGACACCAAGCGTGACAGGATACCCGTCACGGAGTTTTGCTTGTATGATATCAACAGTGAGAGACTGGACATCGTCGGTAATTACATAATTGAAACTGCAAAAAGGACTGTTCCGGAACTTAAGGTAACAAAGACCACTAATTTAGAGAAGGCAATTGAGGGAGCAAGCTTTGTAATTATTCAAATACGTGCCGGATTAAACACGCAGAGACTGATTGATGAGCGGATCTGTGTAGAACATGGCTTTGTCGGGCAGGAGACAACGGGTCCTGCAGGATGGGCATTGGCATTAAGGCAAATACCGGCTGTTATTGAGATTGCTAAAGCAGTTGAAAGAATCAGCCCTGACGCATGGATAATCAGTGTTGCCAATCCGGCCGGAATCCTGGCGGAAGCGCTAATTAAATATGGGCATAAGAAGTCAATCGGAATGTGTCATGGAGGATATTACCCGAGGCAGCTATTCTCTCAGCTTCTTGGAGTCGACATGTCAAGGATTGACTATGACTACTATGGCTTGAACCACGTTGCGTGGATACCGAACATATACGTTGACGGTCAAAGGCTTCCTGAAGAGAAAAATGTTGAAATAGCAAAAAGAATTTACGCGGATTGGGCTGAACACGAGCTGACTCTCCCCCAGAGCTTTGCGGAAGATTATTGCCCGCCTATAACAGTTCATCACTATATGAGAGAATTTTTCATGCATGATGAAGTGGTGGCCGAGATGAAGAGGACAAATACCACTCGTGCCACAAGGGTTATAGAGATTGAAAAGGCCTGCCTGGACTATTATAAAAAGAATTGCGGCATTAAATTTGACATACCGCCGGATTTAAGCAGAAGAGGCGGGGATATTGAAGACAGCAACCGTAAAAAGACAAATGATTATGGCGCTATTGGCTACTCGGACGGCTGTATGGCAATAATTGATGCTCTTTATAATGGCGGCGGCCAGGAGATAATCATAAATGTTCTTAATAAGGGAGCGCTGAATGGAATACCCGATGATGCCGTTGTAGAAGTAAGCGCGAAAATATATAAGGACAGATATGAGAGAAAGATTATGGGTGATATACCGATTTCAATCAGGGGACACATACAGATGATAAAAGCATATGAAACAATGACTGTTGAAGCAGCTATAACGGGAGACAGAAATCTTGCGTTAAAGGCACTGATGAGCAACCCCATATGTTTTTGCCATTATCAGAGAACAAAAGCTCTCTGCGATGCACTTTTGGATGCGAACAAGGATTTCCTGCCGCAATTCAAGTAAGATAAGAGAACGGTATTATTTCTTATGGAGAAGAAGATGAAAACTATATTAATGAAAGGGGTAAACTAAACATGAATAAACTGATGGACAAGCTGAACAGATGGCTGGAAGAGAAATTTATGCCGGTCGCATCAAAGATTGCCAGCAACAGGTATATGATGTCTGTAAAAAACTCTTTCTTTAGCGCACTTCCGTTTATTATGGTAGGTTCAATATTTGTTGTGATTGCTTTCCTGGCTATTCCGGGGTGGGATAAAATTGTAGGGCCATATCTGAATATCCTGTATGCAGGTATGAATTTTACAAGCAACCTGTTGTCTGTGTGGATAGCGCTTTCATATGGTTATCATTTGGCTGAATACTATGAGCTGGACCCGCTGGTAGGAGCCACCTCATCATTAATGGGCTTTCTGATTGCAGCAACCAAGGTTACAGACGGCGCTATAACCATGGGCAACCTGGGAGGCGCAGGCATTTTCACAGCAATACTGATTGGTACCTTCAGTGTTGAATTATACCGCGTATGCATTAAGTATAAGATTACATTCAGAATGCCGGAGTCCGTACCGCCTAAAATTGCCACATCCTTTGGCGCTATAGTTCCAATCCTGTTTGAAGCAACAGTTTTAGCAATTATTTCTCACGGACTGAACTTTGATATTACGGAATTTATTATGCAGATTTTCAGACCTCTGGTTCTTGTTGGAGATTCACTTCCGGCCGTAATGCTTGTTGCACTTCTGGTAGCATTACTTTTCTATGTTGGTATCCAGGGCTGGACGGTGGTACTGGGTGTTATAGGGCCTATAGAATTGGCAAACATTCAAGCGAATGCCGCAGCTCATGCAGCGGGAGAAGAACTGCCCCATGTACTGACCGAGCCGTTTTTTGCCGCATTTGGTTCGATAGGCGGAACAACAATGGCCGGAGCGCTTGTAATATTGCTGATGTTCTGTAAATCAAAACAGCTAAGACAGGCGGGCAAAATATCCATCATTCCGTCCTTACTGGTAAACGTAAATGAACCGGCAATGTTCAGTGTACCTACTGTTTTAAACCCGTATTTCTTTATTCCGGTAGTGTTTGTATATCCGCTTGCAGCGATGAATACATGGATTGCCATGAATTTAGGCTGGGTTACAAAGCCGTTTGTTAATGTAGCATGGAGTACACCGATGCCGTTTTACCCTTACCTGGCAACGGGCGGTGATTTCAGAGCAATTATATTGATGCTCTTCAACCTTGCAATGGGTCTTCTGATTTACTATCCATTTGTAAAAGCATATGACAAAGCGTGCTTGAAGCAGGAGCAGCAAAACAAGGATGCCCTGGAAGGAGCCGCAGCGGTCAAGTAGGCAGAGGCAGCTGTATATGAACAAGTTCACATAGTGTTTTTAAATGGATGGAGGTAAATATGAAAGTTAAAATGCTGATATTATGTTTTGGCGGGTTTTCAACATCACTATTAATTAACCGCTTTAAGAAGCATTTACAGCCGTATGGTTATGAAGTTGAAGCAGATGCCGAACCGGTTGAAAAGGGCCTTAGGATCTTAAATAAATACGATATAGTTTTGGTTGGTCCGCAGGTTAAGCATATGGCGGAGACTGTGAGGAAGCAGGCTGAAAAAGAAAACGTGCCCATGCTTTTGATACCAATGCAGGAGTATGCCGTTGAATACCCGAAAAATTTAATAGAGCAGATTGTCAAGACTCTTGAAGGGAGAAAGAATAATGACTAACCCCAAACCCAACATGAGAGAGTATATTCTTAAAACTCCTGAAAGTATCAAAAACTGCCTGGAAGCGTCCCTTGACAGCAATACGGAAGAATTTATTGACATTTTATGCAATAACAAGGGTCAAAGAATTGTTATTACCGGCTGCGGGACGTCATACAATCTAGCCATCCTGTTTGAAAGATATTTGGGAGCGGACGGCGATATCAGCGCAGTTGCAGTACCTTCAACGGATCTGCTGAACTACCGGCAATCTTTATTAAAGAATTCGATAATTGTTGCAATATCACATTCAGGAGCAACCAAGGCAACGGTTGACGTAATAAAAAAGGCTAAAGAAAATAATATAACCGTGGTTTCTCTTACCTCAAACGAGAAGTCGGCCATGGCATCACTTAGCGATATCCACATTAAGCTTGCGGGCGGATATGAGGCCTCTATGCCCAAAACACTTACATTTACATGCTCGGCTATTCAGATTCTGAATATAGTGTCAAATATCAATAAGAGAACAGGCAAAAAGGAAATTCATATACCGCCGGCCGGTTGGCTTTATGAGGCCATGAAGAACGCAATAGAAAAGAATGAAGATGCCTTGGTTTCCATGGCTGACGGTCTTAAGAACCATAACCGTTTCATATTCATTGGAGCCGGTGTTAACTGGTTGCTTGCGGAAGAAATAGCCCTGAAAATGAGAGAGACCAATTACAGCAGTTCGCTTGGTTTTGAAATGGAGGAGTTTACCCATGGCAACACCACCTTGCTGGAGAAAGGCACCGCAGTCATTATTATCAGTCACAAGGGTCCTTCGGAGGAAAGGGCGTTGGATATTTTTGAAAGCGCCAGATACCTTGAAGCATCCACTGTCATCGTTGGTGATAAAACGGTTGATAATTTCCGTGGTTCGGATTACGCAATAAGACTGGACACATCCGGAGATGAATTTGTTGACAGCCTGATTTATGCTTTACCGCTGCAGTTATTTGCTTATCATATTTCTGCAGCAATGGGAAAGGATCCTGATACATTAAGAAGAGACGACGAAAGATACGACCACGTTGCTGTAACATGGATCTTCCCTCCCGGAACACATTAAAAAATTTCAATAATATAGAACATCACTATGTAAAACATGGTGATGTTCTATATTAAAGAGGTACAGGCGAGATGAAGAAAATTCTGGCATTTGATTTGGATGGAACAATACTGGACGAGTATGGAAGATTATCCTCCGTATTTTGCAGTTACCTGGAACAGCTGAAAAGCAGGGATTATTTAGTAACCTTTATTACAGGCAGGAACCCGTTTTCAGTCAAAAGCGTTGTCGGAGATGCAGGTTTATCCTGTCCCATATCTTGCTCAAACGGAGCTGTGCTGATGGATGCGGTTTCAGGAGAAATATTGGAGAAGAATTGTTTCCCGGAGAGCTCATTAAATGATATATTGAGCCTGTCAGATAAGATTGGCATAGAGGCGCTTGAATTTCAACTGGAAGATAAATATGTATTTTCTCTTGATGCCTATAACTGGGTTATGGATAATCTTCCATATGTCTTGCCCGGTGCCGCCTTTGTCCCGGACAATGAGTTCAAGGAACTTTCACATATGTCATTTAAGTTTGATGTGCTTGGCAGCATACATAGAATTAATGAATTCTATAATGAGGTGATAAAATCATCCTATGATTTTGAATTGGTCAAAGGATCAATATCTACCTCACTGGAAATAACACCTGCGGGAATCAACAAAGGCTATGGACTGGAAAGGTTATGCGATATATGCATGGTGCCGGTTGAAGCATCAATTGTAATTGGCGACAGTTATAACGATGTCAGCATGTTTCGGAAAGCAGGTATCTCCTACGCGATGGGAAATGCTCCGGATGAAGTAAAAAAGGAAGCGGATATTGTATCTCCCTTTACCGGTTTGGACAGCTTAAGGTGGATTTTGGATCATATATTATCGGAATAGATAATTATGCCTTTGTTTCGGAAAAATGAAAATTACTGTTATTACTTTATAAACCGGAGTATGACAAATGAAAAGAAACCTGTTGTTTATTGCGCTTATAGTGACGGTATTTGTTTGGAGCACAAATTTTATCCTGGGAGACTACCTGTTAAATTATTTTACTCCTATTTACATAACGACATTGAGATTTACATTTGCAATGACAAGTACACTTGTGATACTTTTGGCAAGACGGGAATTTGTCTGGATTAAAAAGGGCGATATTCTTCTATTTCTTATCCTGGGCAATTGCGGCATCGGGCTTTATAACGCGGTAATTTATGGCGCGCTGAATTATACCTCCCCTGTAAACAGTTCGTTAATAAAGGCTATAAACCCCGTAGTTACAATAATCCTGTCAGGGATTATCCTTAAATCAAAAGCTTCCATAAGGCTTATAGTGAGTACAATATTGACAATAGTGGGGGTTTATTTCGTACTGACCAACGGGCATATCAGCAGCTACAGCTTTAACCCCGGTGACGTCCTCATGCTGGCAAGTGTACTTATGTGGTCGATATACTGCGTAAAAAGCCAGGAAATATCAAAAAGATTAAATCCTATTCAAATCACCTTTTGGGCAACGGTATTTGGTGTCATTTCAATCGCCCCTGTCGGCATTTTTCAAAGAATTCAGCAGGGAGCCGTCCATGCACCACTGAATGTTTACGTATGCATTGCATATTTGGGTGTTGTAGGCTCATCTTTGGGCATGATTGTATGGCAAAAAGGTTTAAAAGAGCTTGGCGCAAATATAGCTACAATAATCTATAACCTGATACCGCTTTATACAGTAATTTTATCCGTGTTGCTATATAAAACAAAGATACAGTTTAATATAATATTTGGAGGACTGCTGATTATTATCGGCGCACTTACAATCAAGGAAAAGCAGTAATCAGGCAGTTTTTACCAAAAATAATTCGGAGGTATTATATGGTCACGAAAACAACAACTGTAAAAAACCATCCGGGATTGCACGCAAGGCCGGCCGCTTTATTTACACAGGCTGCGTCGAAGTTTGAATCCAAGATTTTAATATCCCGCGTGGGAAGTGATAAAAAAGCAAATGCCAAGAGTATAATGATGCTGTTGTCGCTTTCAATATCGCAGGGGGAGCAGGTGGAAATATCCGCGGAAGGCACTGATGAGCAGGAAGCGGTCGATTATCTTATAGAATTGATTGATAAGGGATTGGGCGAGAATAATTAAGGGTGCAGTTATAAAAGGTAGGTGCTTATGAAATATTTAATTGTCGAAAAATCAGCTTCTAAAGGATATGCCATGGGAAAGGCATATATAGTTCAAAAGCAGAGCCTGGATGCCGATAAATACCCGATATGTTCCGATGATGTTGATACGGAGATACGGAAATACCGTGAAGCCGTCAAGGATGCGGCGCTTCAACTGGAGAAGCTGGCAAAAACCGATGATATACTCATGGCGCATCTTGAGATGGTTCAGGACCCGGCATTCTCCGACGGGGTTATAGAAAAGATAAAATCGCTGCAGAATGCCCAGTTGGCGGTAGATAACACTGCCAATGAATTTGCCGCCATATTTGATGCCATGGAAGATGAGTATATGAAAGAACGCGGGGCGGACGTCAGGGATGTCCGCAACAGGCTGATGCGCTCCTTGAAAGGGATAAAACAGGACGGATTTGAAGATATTAACAGCAAGGTGATCCTGATAGCAGAGGATTTGGCGCCATCGGACATGTCAAACATAAATTTGGATTATGTGTTGGGCATTGCAACCGAATATGGAGGTGTAACAAGCCATGTATCTATCATGGCACGGAACCTGGGGCTTCCTGCATTGGTAGGAGTAAAGGATTTAACGAAGGAAGTTGACAGTGAGGATTATCTGATATTAGACGCATCTGCCGGCAAAATTATCATTAATCCCGATCAGGAAACCATAGACCGGTATAAAGCGCTTGATGAGGAATACCGGAGGAGAGAGAAAGAGCTGAAGGCATCGGTCCATCTTCCCGCTGTGACACCGGATGGCAGGACGGTTAAGGTATATGCCAATGTCGGCAATATTTTTGATATTCAAAATGCTGCCAATAATGGCATAAAGGGGATTGGCCTTTTTAGAACAGAAACCCTGTATATGGAGAGCGCTCACTTCCCGACAGAAGATGAGCAGTTTGAAGTATATAAAAAAGCTGCGATTCTTTGTCCTGAAGAAGTTACAATCCGCACCCTGGATATAGGCGGGGACAAATCCCTTCCATATTACCAGTTTGACCATGAAGATAATCCGTTCCTTGGATGGCGGGCAATCCGGATGTCATTGGAACTGAAGGACATATTTAAAACACAGCTTCGGGCAATACTAAGAGCCAGTGCCTTTGGCAGAATCAGAATCATGTATCCGATGATTGCCTCTTTGGAGGAGTTGGAGGAAGCAAATGAAATCCTTATGGCCTGCAAAGAAGAGTTAACTCAAAGCGGTATTGTTTTTGACCCGGACATCAAAGCAGGAATTATGATTGAAACTCCGGCGGCGGTGCTTTGTGCCGATGCTTTGGCGGAGCATGCTGATTTTTTCAGCATAGGCACCAATGACCTGACACAGTATGTATTGGCTGTGGACAGGGGAAACAAGAAGATTGCCAGGCTTTACGATCCCTTCCATCCGGCTGTAATCCGGAGTATAAAACACGTTATTGAATCCGGTCACGCACGGGGCATTGAAGTAGGCATGTGCGGTGAATTGGCGGGAAACGCGGATGCAACCGTTCTTCTGCTTGGCCTTGGGCTTGATGAGTTCAGCATGTCTGTTAGCGAAATTGCCAGTATAAAAGACATCATTCGCCGTACGCCTTACAAAAAGGCTGCAGAATGTGCGGAAAAAGCAGCCTCTGCATGCAGAAAGGAAGAAGTAAGGAATATACTGAACGGTTACAATTGCAGATTGTTAAGTATGCAGTAGCATCGAAGCGTTATTAAATTAGATACCAGATTGAATGGAAGCTCTTCCGTAGAAATGTTGTTTTGGATCTGCAGGTTAACCAAATAATCGATATAGCTTTCTCTCTTATAAAATTTGTTTTGTGTAATCAAACCGATCTTCGGACGATTGTCCCTCAAAAACGGGCTTTGGTTGTACAGCTGGTTTATAAGGGTGCCTGATTTTGAGAATACAAGCACAAATGTGTTTTTATCTACAGAATTTAAAATCTCCAGCTGGCATAGCGGATTTGTCAATACCTGTGTTACAATTCCCAAGGAGGTTAATGAATATTGCAGGTTTAATGCCGCATTGCCTGACTGGAGAACCCCCATAAAAATAACATTGTCATTCCTGATAATTTCATTAGAAATAGCATCAATAGTTTCAATATTGATGCTCTTTTTTAATGACAGGATATTTTTTGCAGATAGATCAATAAAATCATCCAGTGAAAGCTTTGCTGCGTCCAATCCGTTTATATTAAATTTGTCAACCGGGTTTCTGCGATAATCATGAATCATATATTTAAGCTCGTAAAAGCTGTCAAGATTTAACGCGCGGCAAAACCGGCTGATGGTCGCAGTCGATACATGGCAGATATCCGCAAGTTCTTGTATTGAGACATCATGTAAGTTGTCAATTTCCTTAAGAATTTTTTGCGCAATCAGACAATATGTGGAGTTATTGGATTCGGAATTAATTAAACTTAGTAAAAGGATATTGATATCATGGCGGGTATGCATGCTTGTACCTCCGTTTAATCCCATGACTGAGCGATTCATGATAATTTGCTGTAAAAAATCCGCTCAACTTGATAAATACAGCACCGGATAACTTAATATTACCGAAGATATCAGAAAAATCTCTGATATAATTATAGCATGTGTTAATGGTCCAGCCAATCTAATTTTAAAGTAATATTTCATATGCGGTTCACTGGTTCAAATCAGTCACATTTTAAGAACCGGCGCTGCCAATATGAATTATTATAATTCTTCAGCCACACCCAATACAGCAATACCGGCCATAACTATGATTATCAATACATAATGTATTTTGCTCAGCTTTTCCTTAAGGAACAGTCTGGACAGTATGACTGACACGATGCTGTAGGAAGCAATCATGGGAGCCGCGATAACCGCTTTATCCGACATGGCATAAACATAAAAAAACTGGCCTGCGGTCTCGAATACCGCCGCTGATGTCCTTACAGGCTCTTTGAAGACATTAAACTTCTGTTTCTTTATGGCATTCAAGTATATAAAAGCTATAACGGCATATAAAAGCCATGTGAATTCATAAGCAAGAAGCGCTGTGTCTTCGCCGATCAGCTCAAGCTCGTCCAGGTAAATTCCATCGGCAGCGGTTCCAATGGCGTCAAGTACCGCATACATTATGGGAAATATGATTGCCAGAACCCCTATCTGATACTTGGGATTAATTTTGGCTTTCTCGGTTTTCATCGCTTTGGTCTGCAGCTTCTTTTCAAGTATGGAAAGACCAATGACGCCGCCGGTTATTAATATGATTCCGACAGTGTTAAGAACGCCAATCTCCTTGGGGAACATGATAATAAGCGCTATGGCGGTCAGCGCTCCGGAGGAGTTTTGAACCGGAGAGGATATGGACAGTTCCAGGTAGCGTAGCCCGAAGTATCCGATCAGCATTGACAGTATGTAGAAAAAGGATACCGGAAGGTATTTTACCATGTCCAGCGGGTCGAACTCGATTCCCTTGACAAGCATGTACAGGATGCCGTGAAAGCCCATGACAAGGCCGACCATGATACCGATTTTTATTGTGCTGTACCTGTCCTTGCTGTCAGCACCTTTTTTATAAAACAAGTCAGCTGTGCCCCATGAAAGAGTCGTTAATATCGCAAATAAAAACCACATACATGTACTCCTTTTTCCTGTAAGAATCGATTATAAAACGGTATCATTATATATGAAATGCCATGATATGTCCATTGGTTTTTGCATTAGCAGCTGTTTTAAATATATTGACTTTGCATGTGCGCGTTTTTATATTATAATGAATGGAAACATTAAAATGAAATGGGGAGTCGCTTATGAAGAAAATCAACACCACCAAAGCGCCTGCGGCAATTGGACCGTACAGCCAGGCCGTAATAGTGAACGGAATGCTTTATACCTCAGGACAGATACCGATAAATCCTGAGACCGGTCAGGTGGTCGAGGGAGGAATAAAGGAACAGACACGGCAGGTAATGAAGAACCTCCAGGCACTGCTTGAAGAGGCAGGAACATCTTTCGAGAATGTATTCAAGACCACCTGCTTCTTGTATGACATTGGAGACTTTGCAGCGTTTAATGAAGTGTATGCGGAGTATTTTACGGAAAAGCCTGCCCGTTCCTGCGTGGCGGTAAAGGATCTGCCCAAGGGTGTGCTGGTTGAAGTGGAATTAATTGCTTTGGTTAAATAATTGTACATGTATTGGACAATAGAGGAGGGTGCATGTGTCGGAACACATGCACCCTCCGGTTCTATATAATAAGAGGGGGAGGAGTAAACTACTCAAGGCATTTATATCAATCATGCGGATTTTACTTTATTATAGCCGGCGGCAATTTCGTCCCAGTTTACGACCTCAAAGAAGGCATTTACATAGTCGGCCCGCAAATTCTTGTATTTCAGGTAATATGCGTGCTCCCACACATCAATTCCCAGTATGGGAACCCATCCGCTGTTATCCATGAGAGGATTGTCCTGGTTGGGGCTTGAGGATACCATAAGGTCTCCGTTTTTGTTGGCCGACAGCCAGGCCCAGCCGGAACCGAATCTGCCGTTGGCCGCAGCGGTAAGTTTCTCTTTAAGGGAGTCAAAGCTGCCGAATACCTTGTTGATTTTGTCAGCCAGCTCTCCGACGGGTTTTTTGCTTCCGCCGGGCTTAAGGATGGCGAAATACAGGTTGTGATTATAAAAGCCGCCGCCGTTGTTCCTTACAGTGGTTCTTAAAGCTTCGTTAGGGATATTTGAAAGGCTGCTTAGTATATCCTCTATGGACAGTTTCTTAAGCTCGGGGAGCTTCTCCATTGCGCTGTTGAGATTGTTTGTGTACGCAGCGTGATGCTTTGTATAGTGAATTCTCATGGTAAGCTCGTCAATATAGGGCTCCAGCGCGTTAAAATCATAATTAAGCTCGATTTGTTTAAACATATCGTAATCCTCCTTTTTACCTGCAATTGCTGTATCATTCTGTTTATTTGCAACTGTTTTTTATTTAATTGAATTGTAAACAATTTAATTGTATACATATTATCACATATGTCCGGTCAATAGTCAAGAGAAAAATGAAAAAAAATTATAAATTCTTATTTATATAAAATATGGCATTAGTTTGTTGCAAAGCCTTGTAAAATAGAGTATGATATATACTGTGTTTTTGTGTTGCAAAAAAGAATTTCAGGAGCATTAACATGATTTCGGATAAAGTAAAAAAGAGAATAATGGGTATTAGTGTCATAGCCGCAGCGCTTTTATTTTTATGGCTGTATTTATCCTATTATGGCTACAGCTATGCGGAGGATGGCAATGATGATACGGCTGTGACAAAGAGTGAAATGCTCGCACCGATGAAAAACAGTTCATTAAAAGAGAATAAGTATGTGTACAGCGAATACGAACCCGGCGGCATCTCTAAGATATACATAAACGTCTTTCCGACGCTGGCCGCGGATGGAAAGGAATACGGATTCTCGGACATTGATATGGTTTCCATATGGAATAAGGATTTCAATCCGGTATTGGATGCAAATGTGCAGTTTGTCGGTATGGATGAGGAGCCGAAGGAAAAAAGCATTGGGAGTCCGAATGCCACAATAAGGGTGAGAGGCAATCCCGGAGCACCTCTGAAATCGTACCGCGTTAAGCTTGTTGAAGGAGCAAATGGTTATGAGGGACAAATGGTGCTTAACCTGGACAAGAACACCAATGACCCCAGCAGAATCGCAAACAAGCTGGCACATGACCTGGTTAAGGATCTGGACAACATGTCCGGTTTCAGGACAAGCTTTTTTGAAGTATATATAAGGGACGATTCCGCAGAAAGCAAGGATGGAGAATTCCATTCCTTCGGATTATACACGCATATCGAACAGCCTAACAGGGCGTACCTTAAATCCCATGGGCTCGATGAGAATGGTACAATTTACAGGGCGGAGAATTTCACGTTCACCCTTGTACCCCAGATTAAGAATACGAACGACCCTTATTATGACAAGGAAGCATTCGAGGAGGTATTGGCCATTAGGGAAGGAAGCGACCATTCCAAGCTTATACGGATGCTTCAGGATGTAAATAATGACAGCAAGGGCTTCGAAGAAGTCTTTCATACTTATTTCAACGAGGAGAATTACCTGACCTGGCTTTCGGTTAATATTCTTCTCGGCAACACCGATGCGATGTCGAGCGGATTCTTACTGTACAGCCCTAGCAATTCAACTGGCTTCTATCTCCTTCCCTGGGACTTTGACGGTATCTTCAGATGGATGGATGATGACAGCGGTCTTCCCGATATGTATGAATGCATTAACAGTGTAGTTTTACACAGAAAGTACCTGGCCTTGGAAGGAAGCAAGGAAAAGCTGAAGGCTAAGCTTAAGGAACTGGTTGAGGATGAGTTTTCCCCGGGAAGGGTGAAATCCCTGGTAAAGCAATATGAACCGGTGCTGCTGGAAGCAATGAGCAGGTACCCCGACAGCGTCCTGCTGCCGGTAACATTAAACGAGAAATTAGCCCGGCTTAGACGGATTGATGAGAGTATACTGATGAATTATGAGTATTTCTTAAGACATTTGGACTGATGCCATACGAATCTTCATTTATAAAAAATATGAACAGGAGAAGACGGATGGAATACGATGGATATAAGCTTCGGCACGAGCTGAAATTCTATATCGGTACATATGTTTACCAGGTGCTGAGGGAGCGGCTGCAGCATGTACTTGAGGCTGATGAGAACATGACCGACAGCGAGGGATATCTTATAAGCAGCATATACTTCGATGATATATACCAGTCGGCCTTCAAGGACAAGATAAACGGCGTACCAACCAGGGAAAAATACAGAATCAGGCTCTATAACCGTGACGATTCGCTTATCAGGCTTGAATGCAAGATTAAATTTGACGAATACATATCAAAGCAGACGGCGGTATTAACAAGGCAGGAGTATGACAGCCTTTTGAACGGAGATTATGATTTCCTGCTTGACAAGCCGGAACAGGTATGTAGGAAGATGTATTCGCTGCATAAAACCAGGCTGATGAATCCAGTTACGGTTGTGGAATACCTAAGGGAGGCTTACGTACACCCCAATGGAAACGTCAGGATTACCTTCGACAAGAATATATCGGCGTCTATCGGAGAGCTCGATGTATTTAATATAGATTATGAAACAATACAGGTTCCCCTTGATGGAATGATGGTTATGGAGGTAAAGTACGATGATTATATCCCGGACTACATAAGAAAGATAATTCAAACGGATCATATGGCAAAATGCGCGATATCAAAATATGTTTTATGCAGAGACTATAACAGAAAGGTGAGGAAGGTATGAAAACATTTGCGGATATTTTCAAAAAGAGCTTTTTAAACGACGCAACAATGGATGTAAATCTATATAAAATTTTCATGTCGCTGCTTGCGGCATTCATATGCGGAATGATTATCTATTTCGTATATAAGTATTTCTATAAAGGTGTTTTATACAGCCACAGCTTCAATATATTGCTTGTGCTTGTAAGCATGATTACCGCGTTCATCGTTCTGACCATCAGCTCCAACATCGTTCTGTCCTTAGGTATGGTCGGCGCTTTGTCGATTGTAAGGTTCCGCACGGCGGTCAAGGATCCTTTGGATGTCGGGTTTTTATTTTTTGCAATTTCCATTGGCATAACATGCGGAGCAGGGCTGTATCTTATGTCGTTCATATGCACAATCGTCATATCCCTCATATACATATTGATGGTCAAGGTCAAGACGGATCCGGACGTTTACCTTTTGATTATCAAGTATGACCGGAATGCCGGGGAAGAGGTTAATACCAGGCTGGCCAAGATGAAGTATGCAATAAAGAACAAGACGGTATTCAAGGACAGCATAGAGCTGACGCTGGAAATGAAGCTGAAGAACGCCGATACGGATTTTGTGGCCGAACTGTCAAATATCGAAGGCGTACACAGTGCCGCGCTGGTAAATTACAAGGGTGATTTTGCCGAATAGACGCTGATGCTATTTGAGCAGAAATAAAGAGCGGGGACGGTACATGAACATTGCCCGATGCTCATGCACCGTCCCCGCTTTTAGTTATCCGGCATCATCCAAAGCCGGAAACATTCCGTCATTCGATAGGGATGTATTTTTTATTGTCAAGCTTTGCTGTCTCTTTATCCTTCGGGAATTTGATCTTCAGGATGCCGTTTTCAAATGCGGCCTTGAAGTCCTCTTCCTTCAGATTCTCGCCGACATAGAAGCTTCTCCTGCAGCTTCCGCAATAGCGTTCCTTGCGGATGTACCTGCCTTTCTTCTTGTCTTCCTTCGACTCTTCCTTGTGAGCCATAATGGTCAGATAACCGTTATCCAATGAAGCGCTGATATCCTTCTTGTCATAGCCCGGAAGCTCAATCTCCAGAAGATATTCATCGCCCAGGTCCTGTATGTTTGTTGTCATAAGCCTCGAGAAAGGCATCGGTGAGAATGTCGGGAAGTTGAAATCCAGCATGTTATCAAAATCATTGAAGAAATCATCAATAAAGTTTCTTCTGAAAATGCTTGGCAGTAACATATTCATTCCTCCTTAAATCTATATTATATTTTACTTTGGCACATTTATTATATGTAATCTATTTGTTCTATATGAACTATAACACATATAACGATATGTGTCAAGCATGGAAGAAAGATTTCACAAAAAGTTCACAATTATACGAATGGATATAAATTAATACGGCAAATTCTATATTATTAACTAAATATAAATGTTTCCTAAATTTTTCAATATATACTTGAAAATACAATTAATAATTAGTATAAAAGAGTTAACGGTGTATAAGATTTTTATATAAATAAGGCTCATATCAAGGAGGGCAGCCCCCGTGGCAAATAATCAAAACACAAAAATGCTGTTCATAATAAACCCTGTGGCAGGGAGAACCCATCCGAAAAACTGCTTTAATAATGTAATGGAGCTGTTCAGGAGTCATGGCTATAATTTAACCGTAAAAAAGACGGCTGCCAGGGGCCACGCAACTGAATTGGTATTAAAATACGGCAAAAACTATGACATGATTGTATGCAGCGGCGGGGACGGTACATTAAATGAAGTTATATCCGGTGTTATGAGGCTTGATAAGAAGGTAACCATAGGATATATACCTTCGGGTACGACCAATGATTTTGCCAGCAGCCTCAACCTGCCCGACAAGATTGAGACGGCGGCGATGACCATTTTAAACGGGCAGCCCAGGACAGTTGACATAGGCTTGTTCGGTGATAACAGATATTTCAGTTATATTGCGTCTTTCGGAGCGTTTACCGGAAGCTCGTATTCAACTCCCCAGTCTTATAAGAATTTAATTGGGCATTTGGCTTATATATTGGAAGGCATGAAGGACATCCCCAACATAAGGCCTCACCATGTACGGGTTGAAGCCGAGGGGCAGGTTTATGAAGGAGATTATTTATTCGGCGCGGTAAGCAATTCCATCTCCATCGGAGGGCTTCTCAAGCTGGATTCCAACAAGGTGGATTTAAACGACGGACTGTTTGAAATTATCCTTATCCAAAACCCCAAGACGCCGCTTGAGCTTAGCCGCATTCTTCTTTCAATCAGCAAGAGGGAGTATAATGACAAGCTGATTCAGTTTATAAAGGCTCCCGAGGCAACATTTTATATGGAAGACCCCATTCCATGGGCTATCGACGGAGAATACGCGGAAGGGGATAAAAAAATAACCATAAAAAATATCGCAAATGCCATAACCATCATGGTTTAAGTGTTTTAGCCCGGTTGAAAAAAGATTGGCACGGGCTTATAATATTACCAGGTTTTCGACAAAAGCCGAGAAGACATGAGGTATATAAAAAATGGATAATAATAAACGAAAGATCCTGATTATATGCAGCATCATATGCGGTGTTCTGCTCCTTATTTTTTGTTGGCTGGTATTCACAAGAAGCGGGAGAAGGGTAATATATAGATTGGCGGGAGGATATATTTACGGTGGTCTTGGCAAAGATGATGAATGGGAAGAATCATCCGTAATAATACCTCTTGACGGAACACAGGCAAATAACAGGAAAAACCGGAATGATAGCGGCAGCGATGATACCGGTTCCGGCAAAAACAGCGGCAGTTTCAGCACTGACAATGGAGATAATTCGGAAACAGTCGGTAATGAGGCAAAAACCACACCCAGGATATTGCCGGACCCGAGACAGGAGGATTATGTAAGCAATTACCTGCTGTTCGGAGTGGAGGAGATTGATGGGGCAAAGAACACCGATTCCATCATGATTGCCTCCATCAATACAAAAGACAAAACCATTAAGATAACATCCATAATGAGAGATACTTATGTAGAGACCGAAGAGCATGGCCCCAGCAAAATAAATGCCATATATGCCAAAAGCGGCGCCAAGGCTTTTGTTAAGGTCATCGAGGATTATTTCAGGATTAAGATTGACGGGTATGCTTATATCAATTTCGAGTCCTTCGAGAAAATCATAGATACTCTTGGCGGAATATATATCGAGCTTGGAGAAGAAGAAGCGGAATACCTGAATACGACAAACTATATATCGAATCCGAAAAACCGAAACATCAAGCCGGGCCTTAATCTGCTTAACGGAAACCAAGCCCTCGGGTATTGCAGAATAAGGCTGGTACCAACACTGGACGGAACCATGGACGATTTTGGAAGAACGATAAGGCACAGAAGAGTTATAAAAGCCATATTTGACCAATATAAATCAAAAGGCCTGCTCGAACTGCTGCGTATTACCAACAATATTCTCGGATATGTGAAAACCAATGTCAGCAGTGAACAGATTGCGAAAGTCATAGAGGATATCGTAGAGAATAAAATCACAAAGATGGATTCAAAAAGGCTTCCCGTCGGAGGGGCATTTGAAGCACCCGTAAAATACAATGGAATCGGCTATCCTTTGATTTATGACTGGGACAAAAATATAATCCAGCTATATGAGTTCATATACCTGGACACGGAAACCGAGGCTGAAGAAAACCTTAAGAAATATAAATGATTTTTCACTTTGTATTTCTGTATTTTGCAGGCGGAGATGAATAATTGCCGGTCCTTTTTCTCAGGGCTTCTCCCTGTTTGCGCGCAATATAATTGCCAAGCTTGTTGTTTCTTTCATTGAATTTGCATCCGTATAAAAATGAATCAAGATGAGGGAGGAATTCTTTTCTTACAATAACAGCCGACATATTGAGAATTAGGTTTTTATCCTTAATCTTCAGACGTACTATTCTGTCGATATCAAGCTCCTCCTTGGTAATAAAAGCCACGCCGGTTTCGCTTAAATCCTTGACCAATACGGACAGAGCCAAGGGACCGTTTGCCGTATTTACATACAGGGGCATATCCTCACCTATATACATTCTGTATGCTTCCCTGCGATTATAGGGCACACCTTTTCCCTCGGCATCGACTTTATGATAAATGGCGCCGTCGTACCTTACCAGCTTAACAGTGACATTGTTCCACAGGTAAACCTTACCGTCTACTTTGACAATAAGGTTTATACGACAGTTATCATTAAATCCGACAGTCTGGTCGTTGAAAAGGCTTTGTTAACTTAGTATGAAAGAAATGAGACCTGAAAGGCCTCTGGTAGGTTTAAAAAAGGGAAAAACCTACAAATGGAAACGCCTAAGTGTAAGATAACACGAAAAAAAGATACGTGC